>JAEEGI010001469.1_pt1 | contig 58734 bp, 51 predicted proteins | sample 8958751 | NCBI WGS metagenome assembly JAEEGI01 (sample SAMN16246545, study PRJNA631951) | gut metagenome | biome: gut microbiome; feature: rumen; material: KS-attached | host: Bos | place: Iran: Karaj | collected 2018-10
TCGCTGAACACAAGTACATTGCAAAAATGCTGCACACCAAGGTCTATTTCACTCACCCTTACTCCTCGTGGGAAAAGGGGCTAATCGAGAACACCAACAAGCTTATCCGGCAATACATCCCCAAAGATACCGACTTCTCTTCACTTTCAGACGACTACATCCTCTTTGTCCAGACTGAACTAAACCTTCGACCTAGAAAAAATTTGGATTATTCTTCCCCGAAACAAAAATTCTTACTATATTTGCACAACAGTGTTGCACTTCGAGGTTGAATCTATAAATGAGACTTTTTCGTATTGGATACAATAATTTAATGGAATTTGCGTTAAGATAATTTAGAAATATAATGTAGAGAGTAACAAAATACAGATTATCATGAGTTTAATAAAGTCTATTTCTGGTATTAGAGGCACCATTGGCGGCAAGCCCGGCGATGGTCTCAGTCCTATCGATGTAGTGAAATTCACTACGGCATTTGCCACATTCCTGAAAAACCGCACTGGCAAACGTCTCACCCTGGTGGTGGGCCGGGATGCCCGCATGTCGGGCGACATGGTGGACCGCCTTGTGGTGGGCACACTGCTGGGTATGGGTGTGGATGTGATAGAGACGGGCCTCTCCACAACTCCCACTACCGAGATGGCTGTGATAAATAAGCATGCCGACGGCGGCATCATTATCACTGCATCGCACAATCCCAAACACTGGAATGCCTTGAAGTTGCTTAACGAGCGAGGCGAGTTTATCGATGCCGCGGAGGGTGCCGAAGTGTTGCGCCTGGCCGAGAGCGACGAACTGAAATATGCAGATGTTGACGATTTGGGTACTTTGCGGGAGGATTATACTACGATAGACCAGCATATAGAGAAGGTGCTGAAGTTGAAGCTGGTGGATCGCGAAGAGATTCGCCATGCGGGTTTCCGTGTAGCGGTGGATGCAGTGAACTCGACTGGCGGTTTGGCTATTCCGCGGTTGCTGCGTGCCTTGGGTGTGCAGGATGTGGTGGAGTTGAACTGCAACCCCACGGGCAACTTTGCGCATAATCCCGAGCCGATTCCTGAGAATTTGACTGATATTTCCCGTGTGGTGCGCGAAAACAAGTGTGACTTGGGCATTGTGGTCGATCCCGATGTGGACCGTCTGGCCCTGGTGTGCGAGAATGGCGAGATGTTCGGCGAAGAGTATACGCTGGTAAGCGTGGCCGACTATGTGTTGCAGAACACTCCCGGCAACACGGTGTCGAACCTTTCGTCGTCGCGTGCGTTGCGCGATGTGACACACAGGTATGCAGGTTGCGAATATAATGCCGCTGCAGTGGGTGAAGTGAATGTTACCACATTGATGCGCCAGACGGGTGCCGTGATAGGCGGCGAGGGCAACGGAGGTGTGATTTATCCGGAGCTGCACTACGGGCGCGACGCGCTGGTGGGCGTGGCATTGTTCCTCACATTGCTGGCCAAGAAGGGGCTGGAGATGAGCGAGCTGCGCAAGACCTATCCCGAATATGTGATTTCGAAAAACCGCATTGAATTGAACGAGGGTATGGATGTGGACGGACTGCTGAAGCGTTTGGCTGAAAAATACAGTGCCGACCCGACTTGCAAGGTGACCACTATCGACGGGGTGAAGATTGATTTTGAAGACGGCTGGGTGCATCTGCGCAAAAGCAATACCGAGCCTATCATCCGTATCTATAGTGAAGCCAACACCGAGGTGAGGGCCAGCGAGCTGGCTTTGCAGGTGAAGCTTGAAGTGTGATACAGTTTTGGATTTGAAAGTCGGGAATTGGCTGCGTATGGTGGTCGATTCCCGACTTTTTTATATCGTAATGGGGTTATGGTATGGCTGTGGGATTTTTGCCGCTGCCATCGGTGGAGAGGAAGGCGTGATGTGCCGACGGGTTGACGTGGCGGCTGCAAGTGGAGGAGGTTTTGGAGCTGGGGGTTGTTGTAGTAGTGGAGGGATGAGTATGAAAGAAGTGTTTTTTTGCGGGCGGGTGTAGGGTTGCTTGGAGGTAGACTGCCTATGCAGGCCGGTGTTGCGGAACGGCATGGGAGGAGGGAAAGGGGGGCGGAGTAAAAAGTTGTGGCTTTTTTCTAACAGAATCGAAAAAACTTGTTATCTTTGCAGTCCAAATAAATCCAAATATAAAGTACTAATACATTTGATATGAAAGGAAATTTTGTTTACCACAATCCCACGAAGTTGTATTTCGGAGAGGATGCAATGAATCATTTAAGTAATGAATTGAGGAACTACGGGCCAACGGTGATGCTGAGCTATGGCGGCGGTTCGATAAAAAGGAACGGTATTTACGATGCTGTCATCGCTGCATTGAAGGCGGCGGGCAAGACCATTGTGGAGGATGCCGGAGTGATGCCCAATCCCACCTACGAGAAGGTGCTGGAGGGTTGCAGACTGGTGAGGGACCATAAGGTGGACTTGATACTGGCAGTGGGAGGCGGTTCGACTATCGACTATGCCAAGGGTGTGAGTGCGAGTGCCTATTGCGAAGAGGATGCCTGGGAAAAGTACTGGGTGAATCAGGGTTGGCCGACGTGCCGTACAGTGCCTGTTGGGGCGGTGCTCACCATGGTGGGTACGGGCAGCGAGATGAATGGCGGCAGTGTTATCACCAATCGCAAGGCGGGATTCAAGTTGGGTAAAGTGTTCGGGCCAGACCTATATCCCAAGTTCACAATCCTTAACCCACGGTTCACGATGACTGTGCCCCAATATCAAATGGTGGCCGGTTTCTTCGACATAATGAGCCATTTGATGGAGCAGTATTTTGCAGGCACCGCTGACTGTACGACAGACTATATCAATGAAGGACTGATGCGCTCGTTGATTCATTCCACGCGCATAGCGGCAAAGAATCCGCAGGACTATGAGGCGAGAGCCAACATTATGTGGACTGCCACATGGGCGCTGAACACCCTGCTGAAGTGCGGAAAGGGTGGCGACTGGGAGGTGCATCAGATAGGCCATGCCATAGGGTTGGTGACCGACGCCACTCACGGGATGACTTTGGCCAGTGTGTCGCTCCCATACTACAGGCATGTGATGCACGACGGATTGCACCAGTTTGTACGTTTTGCAAAGAATGTGTGGAGTGTACGTACGGAGGGTAAAACCGACGAACAAGTGGCAACCGAGGGCCTTGAATGCCTTGAGGGATGGATGAAGGAGATAGGGGTGGTGATGCATTCAGGCGAGCTGGGCGTTACGGAGGAGAATTTGGAGGCCGTGGCCAATGCAGTGCTGATTCTCCCTGTGGGCTACCGCACATTGACACGGGATGAGGTGATTGATATTTTGCGCCAAAGTATGTAGTGATTGTGCAACGGGCAGCTAGAATGCTGCCCGTTGACTCTATTTACTTGCTGTATTCTAATTTATTTTTAGCTGCGCTGTGGGGTGCGGTTGCTTGGGTTGTTGGGGGGGTGCGATGTGTATGGATGGGGTGGGGAAAAGCAAGGCGGGGTACGTTTTTTTGGGGGTGCCGTATCGGTAGGGCAACCGGGTTGAGGCGTTATGAAAAAAATGTCGAAAAGAGAGCTTTTTGTTTGGGGAATCAAAAAAAAATGTATATTTGTATTTGAAATCAATGTGCGATTGGCGAGTGTGTGGCGATGTATTGTATTGAAGACCAAGAGGAAAAGAAAATAAGACCTAACAATAACAAATATAAAATAATGCTGTAATCATGAGAAAACAATTCACTTTTTTGATGGGAATAGCGGTTGTATGCGCTCTGCTGATGGCGATGCCGGAGGTGGCAGAGGGGCAGACACTGTATGACTATGCAGGGGTTTCGGACAGCCCCGTTCAGACAAACTCATTGTCGGTAATCAGGAGAGAGAGCTCGGGCAGGGCGGTATTCAGCTACGTTATGAACGGAAAGACATATATCGGGCTGGTGGACCTGTACGGAAACATCAAGCGGGTGGACATAGGCCCTGATAAACGGGTTTATGATATGCGTGTGGTAGGTGAAGAATTGTATTTCTGTGGCAGTGTTTCCGGTGTCCAGGCTTTTGTCGGGCATCTGAAGATCCATCAGCTTGCCACCAGTCCGGGTCCTTTCCCGATAGACTTCACATACCTCAAGGCCGATAAGACCGACTGCCTGACACGCATGGTGGCCTACCGGTGGGGGACGGGAGTGAAAGTGGTGGCCATAGGATATAATGACTGCCTGTGGTACAACTGTTCTTATGTCTGCCCAACTAATGCTACATGCCGCAAGGAGTTTGTGTTTGAGGGTGTTTTCTCTTCCGGATTTCCGTCATCAGGCTCCCTTCTATTACAAGAAGTGAATCCCGGGGCTTACGGCGATCGGATGGAGGTGCTGGACGATATAGTGGAGACGGACAACTATGTGGCCGTTGTGGGGGTCTATGACAATGGCTGGTTTGTGATAAGGCGCTGCCGGAAGGATGATATAATGGGAACAATGAGAAATTTGTTTTTGTATCCATTCCAGGGGAGGGAGTTGCTGATGGAGCACAAGGCATGCAGAATGCGCGGCGACACGATAGCAGTGGCGTCGCAGGCAAGCGATATAGATTTGAACCCCGAGAACAGGACACGTTTCAGGGTGTTCGACATGGCGACAATGAGCATTCTGGTGGACCAGGAGTTTGAGCACGGGATAAAGGTCAAGCCCGACGAGATGGTGTATGTGCCGGTGGACAGGACGGTTGTGCTGCTTCAGGAAATGCCCATCCCGTCGTTGACGAACAATAACAGTGTGTTTGTGCAACTGCATCCGTATCAGGCGACGCCATATGTTGCGCAGGGATGGTACACAACATCGGGATTGCACTACGGTTCGCTGGACGTGAGGGATGATGAGAATTATATAGCCACAGGAGGGAACTACTGGATAACAAAGCACCTGCCCAACTGTGTCAGTTCCACGGGGTGTTATACCCCATGTTTGATACGGATTAGTGGCAGGGAGCCGGTCACGTATACGGCTGACACTTTTGTGTACCCTCCAACCCCGTGCTTTGATATGGTCCTTTCGCCAGTATTCGGAGTGGAGACAAGGACACCCAATGTCTTGTGTGCAGAAACAGATAACAAATAAAAAAATAAGATATGAAAAAACTGGTATTATTAATGGTGCTGACGGCCTGCGCGGCAGGCGTATGGGCGCAGGATACCCTTGCATTCCCCAACCCCCGGTACTGGTTCCGGTATAATGATACATTGGAGATATGCGGCACACTTGGGGGTATGGCAGAATGTTTTTATTTTTATGGCATTGAGTATATCCCCACAGAGGCGAGGACGGTGTACGGAATATCACTATGGACAAGCTTTATTCCGGAGGATATGGATCTGCATGTGTGTGCGATTCTGATGAAGCGGGAGAACGGGGAATATGTGAGGGTGGATTCGGTATGCACAAACAACAAGGAAATAGCCCACTATATGGAACAGGCGATACCGACATGCACAAGTTGGAATGGAGGACCAGATGGGGCCTGGAAAATGGTTGACTATTTTTTTGACACTCCGCATGTGGTTACAGATACTTTTTATGTGGGCTTCAGATATTTCTACCGAAGCACGAATGGTGAGAATGCCTGGTTGAATGCCACATACGGCGAGGATTATATGAAGGAGCACTATCCATGGCTTTTCTACCCAGAGCTGCCCCAACCTCAGCTCTTTCGTCTGGAGGGGTATTGCAGATACGCCACTTTGGGGTGCGGAAACAACTCAACGTTTTTGTTTGGGGAAGGCATAGTGGGCGATACAACAAACCCGTTTCATTGGGTATACCTCAGGAATTATACAAAATTTCATGGGGCGGTGTTGCCCATAGTTATGCCGCCCGACTCGTGTCCGGGGATAGCGAATTTCAGGGTTGAGGGGCTTGACGGGGGCGGATGCCTGTTCGTGTGGCAGAACAACAGTGAATACCGCTCATTCCAGTTTGCCTATGGGGAATTGGGTACGGATCCGGACAGTTGCCGTACAATTGCCTTGGCAGCCAACAGCTATGTCATGCCGCCGGAGGACATGACCGCCGGCAGTACGTACGTGGCCTATGTGAAAGCCGAGTGCGAGGCCAGCGGACATTCCGTCTGGACAGACTGGAGAGGGCCATTGTATTTTTCGAGAGGAGGGGAGATTTACCACTGTCCCAAGGTGGAAAATCTGCATGTGGAGCGCGGTACGGATGGGTTTGTGTTTAGATGGACGTATGCGGGTACACATCAAATTAGATATGAGTTTGTGTACGGGCTGGACGGTACAAGCCCCGAGGATTGCACTCCGCTGAACTATTATTATTATAGCTCAGCGGAATGCACCTTGTCGTACGACAGCATAAATCCCAACAGACGTTATGTGGGATACGTGCGTTCATTGTGCGAGTTTTATGACGAGCTGAACCATGATACCACGCTCCGGTGGTCGGAATGGAGCGACCCTGTGAGGTTCCGGTTTGACGGGGGGCAGGGGATAGAAAGCGCAGGGAAGAATGGGGAACCCGGAATAGCCCGGAAGCCGAACCCGGCACGCGGGACGGTGCAGGTGGTGAATGCCGAGGACGGCAAAGAGGTAGGAGAAGTGGACGCGGTGAGTCTCTATTCGATGGCTGGGGAGAAGATGGCAGAGGTGAGAGGCGGAGCCACGATAGATGTGACGACGCTGCCCGCGGGGGTGTATATGGTGAGGGTGGAGCTGCGGAACGGCGACATCCGATACCTGAAACTGGTGAAGGAGTAGCGGCACGGGCAGGGATGGGCGGCACTGCCGGCCATCGGCAAAGCCGTGTGGGAGGCAATGACCAGACCCCATGCCATAGCCTGTTTGCGGAGACGGAACGGCAGAAAGGAATTGGATAGAACGGCTTTACCCCACACGCTACAACTGGTTTCCCATAACGGGGATACAAAAAATCAACGGCATCCTGTTGTTATAAGAGCGACAGGATGCCGTTGAAATATAAGGTAAAAAGGGCGTTATCAGCGCAGTTAGTTGGGAATTATTGTTACGTTTGGGCCGTAAAGCAGCTGTGACAGGTGGTGGCAACCATCGAATGCCGACATCCATATTTTTTCCAAGGAGTCATTGCAAACCACACGGCGCAGGCGTTTGCAGTCTTTGAAAGTGAAGGGGTAGATGTAGCGGATGCCCGGAGGCAGGATTACTTCTTCCACGCTGCTGCGCACAAATGCATATTGCCACAGGTTCTCGAGGTTGGCCGGGAGGGTGATGTTTAGCAGGTTGTCGCAGCTGTCGAACGCAAATCCACCAATCTCGCGCACGCAGTCGGGGATGACAACAGAGGTTATTTCGTGATGATTTTTGAACAGGTCGTCGAACAACATGGTGACCGGACGGCCCCAATGGGTGGAGGGGATGATGACATGGGGTTCGTCACCATGGTAACTCATGGCACAATAGCTGTCGGTTTCTTCGACCAGTTTGAAAAAGAATTCCTGCATAGTTGTTAATGGGTTTTAAATGTGGAGGTGGGGTGATGCCCACCGAATAATATAACGTAAATGATGGGCGGTTATTGTACGCGGAATGAGTATGTCTTTTGTTGAGATAGTGACAGCTTGAAATGGCTTTGAGGCAGGTTGGGGGAGTAGGAGAGGGGAGGAGGGGCGATTTGTGACATAAAAACGTCGGTTTGTGCAATGTGTGAATGGATAAAAATATGTATCTTTGCAAAGATGAATCAATTTGTGTATTGTTTTTAAATAGTAGAGAATCAATATGAAGTGTATTGCTTATTTGTTGACTTTTGCCTTATTGCTATGTGGTTGTTTCGCGACAGATGACAGAGGAGTGACGTTGAACGACACGATGCCAGACCCACCGCAGGGGCAGTTGCCGAAGGTGTATATGACCAAGGATATTTCGGCCGAGGGGTTGGTGGCGATATATGAAGCACTCCAGGTGCCCGCACATGGCAAAGTGGCAGTAAAGATTTCGACTGGCGAGTCGGACAAGTCTAACCATCTGCGTCCCGATTTCATTCTGCCATTGGTGAGATTGGTGGACGGCCATTTGGTTGAGTGCAACACCACCTATAGCGGCAGCCGTTCCACCACGGAGAAGCACCGGAAGGTGATTCAGCAGCGGGGATATACGGTGAGCGGTGGTTTTCCATACGAGCTGGATCTGATGGATGAGGATGGGGAGATGGGCATAGCCATAACATCGGACAATTCGCATTTTGACAGTGCCATAGTGGGAAGCCATCTGGTCAATTACGACTATATGATAAACCTCGCACATTTTAAGGGCCACGCTATGGGCGGGTATGGCGGTGTGCTGAAAAACCAGAGCATCGGAATGTCGGCCCGCCGGGGGAAGGCGCTTATACATTCGGCAGGACGCAATACGGTTAGCGAACGCTGGTTGCTGTATATCAATGACCAGGACGGATTTCTGGAAAGCATGGCAGAGGTGGCCAACGCAATACACCAGTATTTCCATCAGGAAGGGAAGAATATAGTGTATATCAATGTGATGAATAATATGTCGGTGGATTGCGATTGTGACGGTAGTCCTGCGGCTCCGCGGCTGAAGGATATGGGTATTCTGGCCTCGACTGACCCTGTGGCATTGGATCAGGCATGTATTGATTTGGTTATGAATCATCATAATGCCGACGGAGATGATGCCCAGCCGCTAATCAAACGTATCAATAAGCGCCACGGCCTCCATATACTGGAGCATGCAGCAGCAATCGGGCTGGGGTCGCGGAAGTATGAATTGGTGGTGATAGACAAGTAGGAGGTCCGCATACTATTTCTAGAGGAATTGTCATAAAGATAATAATAAAAACAGATAAATGATTATGAGGAAAATAACAATGTCTATAATAGCAGTCGGCTTGTTGCTGGCTTCATGTGGAACTAAAACAGAAACTAAAATGGACAAAAATGTACTTTCTTTTGACGGTCGACAGGCCTCGGCCATGTCGGTCATTGCTTGCCAAGAGGCACGGGGCGACCAATCGTCGCTGACGTTGGCTATTGATGAGGGATTGGATGCCGGGTTGACTGTTAGTCAGATAAAAGAAGCTCTTTCCCAGCTGTATGCCTATACCGGGTTCCCGCGGTCGTTGAATGCTTTGGGAACATTGCAGAAGGTTGTGGAACAGCGCAAGGCGATGGGGAAGGCAACAGAGGAGGGAAAGGATGCCACACCAATGGCAGAGAATTACAATGCATTGAAACAAGGCACGGAGGTGCAGACACAGCTCTCCGGCCAGCCATTCAATTACTCTTTCTGCCCGGTGGAAGACTATTATCTCAAAGCCCATTTGTTTGGGGATATTTTCGCCCGGGACAATATCAGCCATGCGGACCGTGAATTGATAACCGTCAGTGCGCTTAGCGGATTGGAAGGGGTGATGCCACAGCTGCAGGCACATGTGCGCGGGGCGTTGAATATGGGTGTAACCGAAGCACAACTGCGATCCATTCCGTTGTCACTGCGTGCGCATGGGCTCGAGGCCGAGGCCATGCGTTGTGAGGCTGCCATAGCAATGGCGGTGGACGGAAAGGCTGAAGCAGTTGTGTCGCCTTCGGCATGGCCGCTTGGAGATTCTAATACCGCCTATGCCCAATATTTTACTGGGCAGAGCTACTTGGCCCAGATGGACGGAGGGATGGCTAATGTGAGTTTCGAGCCGGGATGCCGCAACAATTGGCATATTCACCATGGTGCAGTACAGGTGTTGGTGTGCGTGAGCGGCCGCGGATGGTATCAGGAATGGGGTAAGGATGCCGTGGAACTGAAGCCGGGTGTGGTTATTGCTATCCCTGAAGGAGTGAAACATTGGCATGGAGCAGCTGCCGATAGCTGGATGCAGCACCTTACTTACCATACAGATATGCACCAAGGAGCATCGAACGAATGGCTGGAGCCAGTCACCGACGAGGTCTATGGAAAACTGAAATAAGTATACGATGAAACGACTAACAGCTGTAATTATTTTCCTTACAATGGCATTTTGCTCTATGGCTCAAATTGATGTACATAGCCACATTGTTACTCCTCGGTATCTGGCTGCTTTGGAACAACACGGCGCACTGATGGATGAAGGTTTTCCCATTCCCCATTGGGATGTAGAAAAACATATAGCCTTTATGGACCGTGCAGGGATTAGCACAGCGGTGCTTTCGATGCCTGCACCACAGCCTTGGTTTGGCGATGTGGAAGAGGCTGCGAAAATTTGCCGCTCGGTGAACGAAGAGTGTGCATTGCTCAAAGCACGTTACCCGGGACGCTTTATGTTCTGTGCCGCATTGCCACTGCCCGACGTGGGGGCCGCAATCGAAGAGGCGCGTTATGCATTAGACGTGTTGGGGGCTGATGGGGTGAAGCTGGCCACCAATGCCTATGGACAATATCTTGGCGACCCGGCATTGGATAGCCTCATGGCATTCCTGAACGAACGGCATGCGGTCATAATCACCCACCCTCACAAGCCATCGGCAGTAAACAACCAATTGATTGCCTCAGTGCCTTTGGCCAGCTATGAGTATTTGGCCGAAACCTCGCGGGCTATTCTCAATATGGTGGCACATAACGTATTGGTCCGATATCCTAACCTTCGGGTGGTGGTGCCTCACTGCGGGTCGTTCCTGCCAACGGCGTTACCGCGATTCCGCTCGTTGTTGCCTGTGATGGTAAAACAGGGAATAATGCAGCCGGTGGATGTGGATGCTAACCTAAGCCGTCTTTATTACGATTTGGCGGGGGCTCCCACAGATGAGGCTCTCGACATGCTGCTTGACATAACTACGCCCGATCATCTTCTGTATGGAACGGATTATCCCTATGTGGCAGAAGAAGCGTTGATTGCTGGGAAACGGGCGCTTGCTTGGCGTTTGGCTCTTCATGCACTTGCCGAGGAGGATATTTTTGCCAACAACGCACGTCGCCTGTTTGGAGAATCGGTGCCGATTAGAACGTATGGAGAACGTATTACCCGTCTTGCGGAGATAGATGTGGAACCGGAGATGCTGGAGGAATATATGGCTTTTGCCCGAGAGGTAGGTCAAGTGAGCATGACCACCGAGCCAGGGGTGCTTGCCCTTTTCTCCATGCAGGCAAAAGATAATCCATCAAAGATATATATCCTGGAAGTATATGCGGATAACAATGCTTATCAACAGCATATACGCACGGCACATTTCCAGAAATACAAAAAGTCTACCGAAAAGATGGTTCGCAGTCTCAAACTCATCGATACTACACCGATGGTGAAAATGGGATTTGTGAAATATGGCAAATAATAAAACTAATTACCCACAAAATAAATACAATACTATGAAAAAAGATCTTGGAATTATTCCGGCTGTATATCCGATGCCGGTACTTATGGTGGCCGCCTACGATGAAAAAGGCAATGTCAATGTGATGAACGCCGCATGGGGCATGATTTGCGATATGGACAAGATAGCCTTGTTTATCGGAAAGGATCACAAGACCACAAAAAATATATTGCTTTCAAAGGCCTTCACAGTGAGTATTGCCGACCGGAGCCACATGGATGTGGCCGACTATTTTGGCATAGCAACAGGTAACAAGACTCCTGACAAGTTTGAGCGTACAGGATACCATGCCGTGCGCAGCAGCCATGTTGCGGCTCCTATTGTTGAGGAGTTCCCCTTGGTGATGGAGTGCGAACTGGCCGAGGAGGTGAATACAGAGAATATGCACTGCATTGTAGGAAAGATTGTCAATGTCGCCGCAGAGGAAAGTGTGTTGGCCGAAAACGGCAAGGTGGATCCTGCGAAACTGAATGCCCTTATCTTCGACCAGTTCCAAAATGGCTATTACGTTAGCGGTGAGCAGGTGGGCAAAGCGTGGAATGCTGGTGCTGCATTGGCAAAACAAAAGTAGTCGTTTGGCATGGTTTCAACAATCAGATATTGAATTGATATGAAGAGAATATTGGTTGTTTGCGGCAGTCCACGCAAAGACGGCAATAGCGACCTTTTGGCCTCACAATTCTCCAGAGGAGCCATGGAGGCAGGCCACACCGTCGAAACTATCTATGTCCGCAATCTCCAAATGAATTACTGTATAGGTTGTTTCGCCTGTCAGAAAAACGGTGTATGCATTCAGAAGGATGATGTCAATGACATACTTCCCAAGATGTTGCAGGCTGATGTGATCTGTTTTTCTACGCCTGTTTATTACTATTCAGTTACTGCCCAAATGAAAACTTTTATTGACCGCATGAATCCTCTTTACAACCGTATGCGCGATAAGGAGTTTTACTACATGGTTACTGCTGCTGAGGAAAGTCACGCCCAACTCGACCGTGCCATCGATGCCCTTCAGGGATTTGCCGACTGTTTTGAAGGCATTCGTGTGTCGGGTCGTGTATATGGAGGCGGTGCTACAGATAAGGGCGACATCATTAAACTCCCAGCCTATCTGGAAGCCTATCAGATGGGACTTAATGTCTAGTCATTCGGGACAATTTGTGTTACCCAGATACACAAAGAGTGATGTTGCAGCCATGAGCAACATCACTCTTTTCATTATAGTGAGTTATTGCTATTTACCTTGAACAAAAGGCTTCAGTCCTTTGGCAGCTTCGGCCGCAGTGATGCGTTTGCCACCATTGTCCAAATCAATGAGGATATAGACATCGTGTCCCATGCCCATTTCTTTCATGTAGCTGAGCTGCCGCAGCCCATGACGTGACTCGATGCGCTCCACCATGTCGTGGTGTTCGGCCTCGGTCATAGCATAGACTATGTCGATGCAAGCCTGATCAACTGCCAGTATGTCGGTGGATGAGAGAATGCCCACGTTGGGTGTGACAACAGGTTCTGCTGCTACCCCTTCGCAGTCGCACGAAACCGACATGTTGCGCATTACGTTCACATAGCATACGTGTTCGCCAAAATAATCGATAGTGGCTTTTGTACTCTCGGTCATACGTTCCATGAACTCTTCGGTGGCAATGTCCCACTGGTTGGGTTGTCCGGGGGTGGTATGAATCCAAGCTTTGCCTATGCGACCGTCGGCGCATCCGATACCTATGTTTTTGTTGCTGCCGCCAAAACCGCCTTGAGTGTGTCCTTTGAAGTGGGTGAGGGCAACAAGGCTATTATAATTCTTCAGATGGCTACCCATACTCATGCGCTGGAACCATTTCCCGCCGTTCACGGGCAGGGTAACGGTATCCTCTTCGTCCAATATATCCACAGGGGCAAAAGTCCATCCATTCACTTTCAGTGTTTCTCGGTGTTGGGCAGTGGTGTAGCGGTCACCCTCGTAGTAGGTATTTGTTTCTATGATAGAAGCACCTTTAAGGTCTTTGGCCATCAAAGCTTTGACCCATTCGCGTGGGATGATGTTTGGACCGTTTTTCTCACCTGTGTGTAGTTTTACACCTACTTTGCCTTCTATTTTACCGTTCACCTGTTCATAGGCTTTGATGAGTCCGTTGGCCGAGAGGTCGCGGGTAAAATAAACAATGGCGGTGTCGCCAGTGCGTTGGTCCATGGGCACATAGTGGTCGCCGTCAGTGCCAGATACGGGTTTCTGGTTCATAGTGTCGGTTGTTTCATTTTGCTGTGCGTTTCCGCCACAAGCTGCGAGGATTGAGCACAATGCAAGTGTTGTTAATAAATGGCTATATTTCATTTTTATTTTGTTTTGGCTCCGTTTGTTTTGGAGTAGGGCAGCGAGCCGTATTATCTGCGTCACTCTTTTGGTTTTGTTTTGCAAAAGTACAACTTTTGTACAATTTGTAATTATTTTTTTTATCCCCAAGGTGAAGGCCGGTTCATTTTCAGATGCTTATTCCACAATGTTTGTTTATGGTTCGGGTATCATTTCGAATATGGAGAAGACCTTAGGGAATGTGGATTGAGAACAAGCAATCAACGGTTACACATAATAATGCGTAACCGTCGATTGCTCGTTATGAGAGGTTTAGTATCCAAGTCCTTTAAGCCATTTCTCAACTTGGGACCGCCCACTGCGCACCTCGTGTCCATATATGTCATATCCTTTGGTCACTTTTGCATTGGGAAATGCTTTTTTCACATCGCTCACGCACGATGCCAGTCCGCTTCCTTCATGGGTGGTAAATGGCACAACGGTTTTACCGTCCAGATTGATGTCCTTGAACAGTGTGAACATTACCTGTGGGTAGGTACCCCACCAAACGGGGCCGCCAATGAATACGGTATCGTAATTTGTCAAGTCTGGAGCCTGTCCTTCGTATGGTGGCAGTTCCCCTGTAGCAGCTTCTTTCTTGGCCAGCTCGATAAGGGGAGTGTAGGCCATGCCGTCGTATTTGTGGGTTACAATTTCAAATTGGTCGGCACCAGTTATTTCGCTGATGTAGTCGGCCACTATTTTGGTGTTGCCCACCTTGATGTTGCCCACGCTATAGTTGTCGCCTGCGTGGGAGAAGAATATGACGATTGCTTTGCTCATTTTATTATTGTTTGTTTGGGTTTCTTTTTTGTTGTTTTGTCCATTGCACCCCATTGCTACCAGCAGGGTGCAAACTATTGCTATCAGCGTTCTTTTTCTCATTGGTCTATTGGCGTTTTATGTTTTTTAGTCAATCTTCACAATATGGTATTTCCGGCTACCCAGGCCAATCTTCTCGGCATGCTCAATGGTGTGCACCCCGTTGCGCTCGTTGATGCGGTTTTTAAGTGCGGTGGCGTCGTCACCCTCTTTGTTTTGATGCTGAAACACAAGGTCGAGGCATGCCTGGTCCAGAGCCACAGGGTCTGTGGAGGCCAGAATCCCAATGTCTTCCATTTCGGGGTCAGCCGGATGGCTGTCGCAATCGCAGTCAACCGACAAGTTGTTCATCACGTTGATATAGATAATCTTTTCTCCAAAATGGTCGGCCACGGCTGCTGCCGCTGTAGCCATACATTCGAGGAATTTGTCTTGGTTCTCGGGTTTGATATAGTTCCACAGTTTCTGATAGTCTTCACTTAGGCCATTGGTGTGTATGTATGTCTTGCCGTTTCTGGATGCCACACCAATACTTTGGTTCTTCAGCACTCCACCGAATCCACCCATGGCGTGCCCTTTGAAGTGTGCCAGATTTATCATGAAATCATAGTTTTGAAGGTGGTTGCCTACAATGTTGTATTTCATATACGTGGTGTCACGCACCGGTAGGCGCATTTCGCCCTCAGCATCCATAATGTCCACTCCGCCTATGGCGTCGAATCCGTGGTCAGCTATTACTTTCTGATGGTCTGCCGTGTTCATTCGTTGTCCGGCATAGGCTGTGTTGCATTCTACCAGTTTGCCGTTCACCAGTTTCACCAGTGGGCCAATCAGTTCGGGCTTGAGGTAATTGTGGCCACCTGCTTCCCCGGTGCTGATTTTTACTGCCACTCTCCCTTCTGCTTTCCGTCCGAGGGCTTCATAGATACGTATTAGTGCTTCGGGGGATATTTCGCTGGTCATATATACCGCGGCTCCCTCTGTTGGCTCTTCTTGTTGCACTTCTTCGGGTTCGGCATTCTGGCAACCTACAGCCATCATGGCGGCTACCATCATCAGGAAAATACTCTTTTTCTTCATGATTATTAGGTTTTTATAATTGAGTGTATTATTTTGTTTCACTTTGCAAAATTACTCTTTTTCCGTTACTCCCAGTTTGTCAATACTTCTGTATTTATTGCACAGAATGCGGTTTGTTCAACCCTGATGATTGATTTGAGCTCAATAAGTAGAAGCTTGGCTGTGTGTCAGCTGCCACTGTCCGTTGATGCGTTCTAGCGAGAATTGCAACCGCAGTTTCCACGTATGTCTACCCCCTCCGAATACAGCTGCCGTAACGCGGCTACATCCGGTAAGCCTAGCCTTGTCGCCTTCCACAGTTATGTCTATTTTGTCGTGTTCGGCATTGTAGTAGTTCAATGTGCCGTCGGCAATAGCCTGTAGGTATTGCTGCTTGTTCTGCTTCATTCCTGTCATGTGAACCAGCACGTAATTGTCGGCGTGTATGCGGTTGAGCGTAGCAGTGTCTTTGTCAATCATGGCTTGACACATGTCCCGATATATTTGTTCTATCGTTTGCCTGTCATCGGTCTGTGCGGAGGTGTTTGTAATTGCTGTCGGCATAGGGTTGGTGTATTGTGCTGCTGCAATTGTGGTCTGCACCAGCAGCAGGGTTACAAAGATTATTGTTTTCAAACTTTTCATTGTTACAGAGCTCCTACTATCTCGTGAGCCCGGTAGGGCGCTTCCAAATAGTCTGCATCCTCGTCGCTCAGCACCAAGTCTATGGCTCTCACTGCTGCATCGAAATGGGGCACTTTCGTGGCTCCCACTATCGGGGCGGCCACACCTCGTTTCAGCAGCCATGCCAATGCCACTTCGGTCATGCTTACGCCCATATGTTTCGCCACCTCGTCCACACGGGCTATGATCTGCATGTCGTTTTCCTTGGCATGGTCATACTTGTTTCTCAATGTCCGGTCAGTGTTGCTTCGCGATGTGCCGCTTTCCCATTCGGGGTGGGTCAGATGGCCACCGGCCAGGGGCGAGTAGGGGATGAGAGATACACCGTATTGGCGTGCTATTGGCAACAACTCCCTTTCGTCTTCTCGGTACAGTAGGTTGTAGTGGTTCTGTAGGGTGGAGAAGAGCGTCCATCCGTTGCGTTCGGCACATAGCTGCATGTTGTGGAATTGGTAGCCGAACATGGCCGATGCCCCTATGGCTCGCACTTTTCCACTCCTCACCAGTTCGTCCAATGCCTGCATGGTTTCTTCAATAGGGGTTGAGTAGTCGTACCGGTGTATCTGATATAGGTCCAGATAGTCAGTCCCCAGCCGTTTCAATGTACCGTCTATTTCGTGGTGGATTGCCCTGGCCGACAGATGTCCATCGTTAAAGTATACTTTCGATGCCAGCACCACCTTGTCGCGGCCAACTCCTAGATTTTTCAACGCTCTGCCAAGGTATTCCTCGCTGGTACCATGGGAATAGGCATTGGCAGTATCAAAGAAGTTCACGCCCAAATCTATGGCATGGGCAATCATTTTTTGAGTATCCTCTGGTCCCAGGGTCCAAAGGTGAAAGTCTTCCGATGGTTTGCCATACGACATGCAACCCACACAAATACGGCTCACCTCGATGCCGCTGTGCCCCAATTCTATGTATTTCATGGAAATCCTTGTTTGTTTTGCTGTTCTATCCGTAGTTCTCAATTAGGTATTTCACGAAGTTCATATCGGTGAAGTTTACCGTTCCTTCGTCGTTCTGGTTGAGTGTGGCTATTTCCGCCATCTCGGTGTCTGTGAGCGTGAAATCGAAAATGTCGATATTCTGCGCCATCCGTTCCCGGTGGCTGCTCTTTGGTATTGCCACAATGCCCCTTTGTGTTAGCCAGCGCAAAGCCACTTGTGAGGCACTTTTCCCGTTTTTTTGTCCTATGGTGGCCAGCATCTCGTTCTTTATTATGCCGTCCACTCCTTGACCTCCGAGGGGTCCCCAAGCCATCATTCGGCAGTTGTTTTCGGCCAGCAAGGGCTCTATGCCCTTCTGCTGGATAAGTGCATTGCATTGCAACTGATTCACCATAGGCTTGGTGTCCACATAATGGGCAAAGTCGAAGAAACGAGCCTGCTGGAAGTTGCTCACCCCTATTGCACGCACTTTTCCTTCCTTGTAGGCCTTCTCCATGGCGCGCCACGTGCCGAACACATCTCCGTAGGCTTGATGTATCAGCAATAGGTCGATATAGTCAGTCCGTAGCCGGCGCAGGCTCTCGTCTATACTGGTGGCGGCACGGGCCTCGCCATTGTTGCTAATCCACACTTTGGTTACTATAAAGAGGTCTTTGCGGTCTATCCCGCTTTTGCTAATAGCATTGCCTACGCCCTCTTCATTGTAGTATGCTTGAGCGGTGTCAATAAGGCGATAGCCCACCTGCAGGGCATCGCTCACACAGCGTTCGGCCTCGGCCGGTGGTACCTGAAAAACACCATACCCCAACAGGGGCATTTCTACTCCGTTTATAAGTTTTATTGTCTCCATAGTATTATTGTTTTGATGCATTGTCAATGTGTCACTTTCAAGTATTGATGGCTTCCATACCAGTGGCTGGCTGAGGTTCCGCCGTCTATCGGGATGTCGGTTCTTCCTGGCTGTGGGCCGCTGTGCGGGCATTCTCTTCCGAATAATCGGCCAGTACTATTTGCCTTCCTCCCGACACTCTCCAGATAACGGCCATGCCAATCGAGTCCGCACCTGCCTATAAGGTTACTTCTTTATTTTTCATCCTGTTATAAGAGTCTCTGTTGATTGCTCCCAAAATGCAAAATTACATCCATTTTGCCAAATGGATGTTATGAATTTTGCGGTAAAAATGATAGATTTTGCGGTTGTTGGTGTGGGCGATGGCACGATAGTGGACTTGGGGGCACTACTCCCTGAAGTCGCTTGGTGGTGCTCCCAGGTTCTTCTGCACATAGCGCACAAAATAGCTTAGCGACGAGAACCCGAAAAGGTCGCTGATATGCTCTAGTGAGAGCTCTCTTTGTCGCAGCAGTCGGCTGATGTCGAGCGCTGTATATCGTGTTATCCAGTAAATGGCCGACTGTCCGCTCACTTTGTGGCATACTTCGCTCAGGTATTTTGGCGTAACGCAAAGCTCCGAGGCATAGTGTGTCACTTGCCTGTGCTGGCGGTAGTCGCCACGGTCCAGCATCGAGAGAAACCGTCCCATAAGTGAGGCCTGCTGATTGCTGATGGGTATATCGCCATATAGCTCTACATGGAAGTCAAAAAAGTCTATTATCATGCACTGGATGGCGTTGAGCATGGCGTCGCGGTGGAAGTGGTGTTGTGGGTGGTTAAGTCGGTGACGGATATATTCAAAGTTTATGCGGCATACCTCCTGTTGCTGCTGGTTCAAATGCATCACTGGCTGTTCAAACAATGCCAGGTGTCCCCGTATGCCATAGTTGCTCTGTGGGGTGGCAACGGTAATAAACTCCTGTAAAACATAGATTACATCCAACACCATGTCTGCACTCTCTTTCAGATGATTCAGTTGGAGGCTCTGTTGGGGTACGATGAGGCAATCGCCCGCGGTGAATGTGTGTTGATGGTTGCCCAGACAGAAAGAACCGCCACCCTGTCGGCACAATGCGTGGGTGATATAACCTTGCTGCTGCAGCGTGGCTGTATCGGCGAGGGTGTCGGTGATGATTATTTCTTGTCTGTGGTCTGTCATTTTTCTATGTGTTGTTTCCTGTTGTCAGCAAGATAGGGAACTCGATGCGTTTTATATGTCGTTTGCTTTTATTCTGCATCGGTAATGCAGTGTCCTAATGGGTGCATTCGAATTCCACAATGGCACATATCTCTTTGCCTACAGCCAGTGTCACTATGTATCCGTTTCCGATAACATGGAGGGTGGGGGACAGTATGTTGCCCAATTTGGCCGCCACTCGGTATTCCACCCTCAGTCCTTTGATTTCCGCCCCTTCGGGTATCAGTTCCATGACTATGCGGATATAGTTGGCATTGTTCACGTGGCGGTTGTAGTCTATGTCGGCCCGCATCACCCGGACAGGGGTGCAAATTGTCCCCTCGTCGGCTGGTACCGCAATGCGGCGGTCCTTGTAGTTCATGGGCAGTTGGGGCTCTATCTTCAGCGTGGCGGCAACGCTGTCGTCCACCCTCTTCAGTTTTCCGGTACTCTTGTCGACAAATGCCCCCATGCTCCATGTGCGGTAGCAGGGATTTCCCCGCTCATCGTATATGAAGGTGTTGCGGAATCCAAACATGGGTTTCATGTCATATACCGAGGTGGTAACGGTAAGTTTCTCTTTGTAGGCAGGCACACGCACTATCTCCACTTGTCGTGAGGCAAGCAGTTGAGCCATATTCTCGCGCTCAAAATAATCGCGCACTTCCGGTTGGCTGTCTATCCACATCTCCGAACAGTCCTGCATCATCTGCAGCGCGGAATACAGTTTCAATCGTCCTTCGCTGTCGCATGTGCTGGTGGTAACTTTATATTGTAGACTGTACATGTGGCTGGGATTATGTTTTGTACGTGTTTTAGCGTATGAAATTGGTATACACCTTCTCCTCTTGTTCCGGCAGGCCGTTGCGGTCTCGCTCTGCGGCTATGGCTCGCATCAGGAATGCCATGTTGCGGGCCACGATGCGTACGTTCTGCAGCCCTTCGGCATCTTCCATCACCTGTTCGGCGTCATTGCCGTGCACCATGTTCCAGTATCTTCCACTGGCTACAGGCATCTCCGAAATGGTGAAGTATTTGTTCAGTTGGTCGAAGGTGGCTGTTGTGCCTCCCCGTCGGGCGGAGCAGACGGCAGCACCCACTTTCATCCGTTTGCTGAAAGGAGTACTGAAAAACAGACGGTCAAGGAAATTGGTCAATGTCCCGTTTGCCGAAGCATAGTATACCGGTGACCCTACCACCAACCCGTCTGCGGCTTCCAGTTTGGGTGCCACTTCATTCACCAGGTCGTCAAACACACAGTGCCCCGTTTCCGAACAGCGTCCACAGGCTATGCAGCCTCTTATATCGCGGTTGCCCACGTGTATTATTTCGGTGTCGAATCCCTCTTTCTGCAGTGTGGTGGCCATCTCGTTCAAGGCTGTGAATGTGCAGCCTTTGGCATTCGGGCTACCATTTATCAATAGTACGTTCATATTGGTTGTCTCTTTATTATTTAAACGCAGGACCGCCCTTTTTATTGTGCGGTCCTGCCTCTGTTTTTTCTTATAGATTCAACCTCGAAGTTCAACACCGTTGTGCAAAGATAGTAAGACTTTCTGTTTTGGGGAAGAAAAGCCCAAAATTTTCTGGTTCGAAGGTTTAGTTCAGTATGAACATAGAGGATGAAGTTATCTGAAAGTGAAGAAAAAAACGTTTTTTTTGGATATAATGCCGGATAAGCTTGTTGGTGTTCTCGATTAGCCCCTTTTCCCACGAGGAGTAAGGGTGTGTGAAGTAAACCTTGGTGTGTGGCATTTTTGCAATGTACTTGTGTTCAGCGAACTCTGTTCCGTTGTCGGTGGTGATGGAAAGGACATTGTTGAACTATTGTAACGTTTACTATGCGGTTTGTATTAATGATTTCATTTTTGTCGTGACAATTTGTGTTTTGAGGATATGAACTCTTTAATAAATGGATAGTATCTGTAACAAAGTAGGAATATTGCCCATAGCGAAATGATAATGATACTCAGTCGTAGCCATGCAAATGGACGTGGATAAGCAAGTCGTCTCAATATAGGAAAGCCATTCATTGCTAACAAAGTGACTAGCATATAAACTACTATTGGGATTAATGGTAAATATATTCCCAGTTTCTTCAAATTAGGCGGAGCAAAGATACTCCATAACATGAACATAATGGCTAAGCTGATTATCCAAACCAATATGTCTGCAAGATAAAATGGGGTGGATCCAAAAACGATTATAGGCAAATAAAAGGCAGTCTCTAGAGCGGACAACTCTTCAACCTTGTCCCATTTCTCTTCAAAACGCCATTTCTGTCCGTGTGGCACCAACAGGGTACAGCCTTCGGGTAGAATGGAGTCAAACATAGGTGAGAATACTATCACTTCTTTCGCTGTTTTTGGCAGGGGCACATCGGGTGTACGTACTAATCCGTAATCATCAATATATGATGCGGATACTCTCTCTGACGAAGTATAAACCAATAGCTGGTCCTTTATTGAATAGAACATCCCTTTGCTATAGCCAGTGCCTCTTTTACCTCGCTCCATACGAACTTTCTTAATAACTTTATTGGGGTCAAGCCCTACAATATTGGTGACATACCTCGGAATCACCAATTTGCCAATAGTATCAGCGGTTATTACTATTGTGTTCCCAACTATATCATACCCTTTTTTGTGAATAATATTAGAGGTGTTTTTTACAGTATTCTTATTTTTGTTAATGGGTATTCTGTGTTCACCATTTGTGTCGCAGGGAGCTATTACCCCATTGGCATAGTAGAATTTTGATAATCCTTTGCATCCATCAAATGAGGTGCTGTCGTATCTGGGGTCAGAGACACCCCAGCTGATGTCTTCTAGGAGGAAACAATCTTTGAATGCGTTTGGACCAATTGTTTCCACTTTTGGAATAATAATGTGCCTTAGTTGTCGATTGTTTTTGAATGCTGTATCCCCAATTGAAGTGACATTTGGGATTGAGACATCATGGAGCATCCTACACCCAGTGAACATCCCTGCTGTCACCTTTTTTAAGTTCGGCAAATTGGCTACTTTTAGTTTTGTACACCAAGCAAAACATTTTTCTGAATCAATTTCCGAGACTGTTTCCATGTTTACACTTTCTAATTTGTTGCAGTTGGCATAGGCATATTTGCCAATATGTAGCATCTCTGGTTGATTCACAACACGTAGGGCTGTATACTGGAAAGCACAATCAAGTGTAATTTTAAGACGTGGCATAAAAACGCTGTCCAGATGTGAACAACTGTGAAATGCTGCATCGCCAACTACTTCTACTTTAGGCATGGATACTAATTGCAGCAAAGAGTCGTTGTAGAAACACTCTGGTTGTACGATTACTACATTATCCACTTTAAGTCTGGTTAAATCCTCACAATCAGAGAATGCTTGATACCCAATTTCCTTTGCCTGGCTCAGATTGACTTCTTTCAGATTATGGCAATTCAAGAACATCCTTGTATTTATAGTATCCACAGTTTTTAGGTCTACAAATAGAATGTTGTTCTTGTTTATCCCACCAATATGTTCTCTTCCGACTTTTTTAATAGCAGGGTCGTTACAAACTATCCGGTATTTTTTATTATGGTCTATTGTTGGAGGATTGGCTATATCATAATCGTATATTAGGCTACTATCGTTAACATAGATAATAGGGACGCTGTCATTTTCGTCTTTTGGAAAATCTGACACACAGGCATATATAGAGCCATCATCCCAAGAGGTAATAATTGGTGTCCAGCCTCCAACTCTTTTAGTAAAAATTGTTCCACAAGACCAGACTAAATAATTTGTATCCACAAATATACACTTGTCTTTTCGTAAACTTGGGGCATGGATTATTGGTCTTTCGTAGGTCGTTTCTTCTCTTTCTTCTTTATAATCGAGTCCAGAAGAATGAATATTTTTATTATGGGTTATTGTTATTATATGATGCTCAATAATGGTGATGACATTTGGCCTATGGATTTTAAGCACTTTTGCGTTTGATAGATATAGGTCTTCTGGATATTGGTATCCAGATAGGATTTCTACGGTGTCTAGATTCGGAAAATTGTAGTTGGCTCGTGTTCCGATGATCATTGCCGAATCTAATGTCAATTTAATAACATCGTTTCGTTTGATAGCGTCAATATATAAGTTAATGCCACCACCCAATACCAGATGCCCTGAGGGTACTGTGTATGGTTTTATTTTGGGATATAGAGTTCCATTATGAGTCTTTGTCGGTTTAAAGGTCGGATACTTGTCAGTGGACCATAGTAGTAGCTTAAACGCTAGCAGACAGAATGCAATTATACCCAAGGCTAGTATAACCCGTTGCCCTCGTTTTTTCCTGTTCTCAATGTCTCGCTGTAGGCGGTCTTCATAGATGTTCTTTGCCAGACGGTCGTGTAGCAATTCGTACGGAGGGTCGTTAGTGCTATTATTGTTAGTAGTACTTGACGAAATCAAAAAAAGCTGTCTGGAGTCCCCTACTTTGCATAGATACTCAGTATGATTCCCTAGCTGTTTGTTCAGTTCCGACAGAGGCTTGGGTGTTCGGTACCCGCCTTCAGCCATTGAATCGATAAACGTAATCTGCTTGTTGCTAAGCCCTCTGATTGCTTCCCTATAGTATTGTAGCAAAGGTTTTGCTCCTAATATGTTTATATCAGCAGTTGTTATCATCTTCTCCTTGTCATTCCTTTGCATCATGCTGCGGTACATTCGGTTGCAATATAAAGACAAGAGGAGTGTGCTTACTTCCGAATCAGGTGAATTGCCACCTGTAGCACTTGTATCACTCTCGTCTGTGGGCTGGTCGTCTTGCTGTAGTTTGTTGTAGAGCTTATCAAACAGGCCATCTTCTATCTTAATATTAGCATGGTATGCCACGGCATTAACCACCTGCAGTGCACCTTCTTTACTTATATCGCGTAGGCGATAGCGATTCTGCTTAAGTCGGTCGATATGGTTGGTGTCCAATAAATCCTCAAGTCGATATAGGTCGTCCTCCCGGATGCTGATTACAAATCTGATTTTTTCGGGATAATTATCAAGAATCGACCGCAAGGCTCGGAGAATTTCTAAAGGCTGCTTCACTTGCCCGTTACGCAGTACTTCTTCAAATTGGTCCAGCACAACAACAGGAATAGTATTGTTAAAGGAATTGTTTTTGATAAACTCAGGTAGTTTCATACCGCCCCTACCGTCCTTATCGGAAGAAGCCTTTATGATGCTCCGTTCAATGCATTCTTCCATACTTTCATTAGGTTCTGGGTCAACGCTCAGTCTGACAACCGTTGGGCTATAGTTGCCAAGTTGTATTAATCGAGCAAAGACTCCGGCCGTAATAAGCGAAGTCTTTCCCACGCCGCTGCGTCCGTATAGGGTGACAATGGTGTTCTTTTCAATCAAACTCGTTAATGTCCGCACTTCGTCGGCACGACCACAGAACAAGTACCCGTCATCCTTTTGATAAGGAGCAAGCCCTTTCCAGGGGTTTATATCGTTGTTAGTCTGATTATTATCTTTATCATTTTTCATTTGACAATGTTTTTAATTGTTTTTTTCAGGTCGTTTGCCTCACTTGGTATTGCCTTCACTGACATCATGTCTTTTTCTTCTTTCGCGCCCCATACTTTGTTGAATATTTTCTGTATATCTCCAAGAGGATAGTCATAGGTGTGTATAGGGATTATCTTCTTTCCCTTACTCAATGCATATCGCCATTCGTGTATTAAATAGAAACAGGTCTTTTCTTCTTTGTATAGATTGGTCATCTGTACGTTGATTTCTTCCGGTGTCTTCTGCCAGTCAATATGGGAATCTAATTCTTTCAAATCAGTTGCCACATTCTTTGTCAGAATGATGACAACATATTTTGTCTGTTCAAGTGCTTTTTGAATAACTTCGAGATACTTGTCTCCGGGCAAAAGGCTTGTCTCGTCAAACCAGACCGGATAGTTTTCAGTTTTTAGTATATCAACTACACCTTTGGCTTCTTTGTAATCGGAATGTTTATACGAGACAAAAATTGTCTGTGTACCATTAAAGGCTTTTAGGGCTTCTTTGTATGCTTTGTCGGATTCTAATTGCGTACCTAATACATTAAGGAAACCCTGTGTTTGCTCACAGAAACAATTAAAATCATTCATTATGTAGCCAGGTTGAGAAAACACTATGGAAGCGTTTCCTATAGGAGGAGCGGTCCCATTGTTTGTAAGCAGATGCCATATAAAACGGAATCTCCAAATGTCCATTTGAGTTCCAACCATCAGTAGGCTTTTGTCTTTTGCCCGTATGAAATCCTTTATGCTACGTTGTCCATCCATCATGGTTGCGAGTTTAAGTATATCATCTACATAGCTCGCCTCTGAATAGTCATCATTTTTTGTTTTGGTCCTTCCCAATAAATATACCAAAATAGGAGGAGCATCGTAAGGATTCTTATTGATTTCATCCAAACGGGTGGCTAATTTACTTATTATGCCATCCATGCGTATGTCGAAAATTTCAACAGCTTTATCGTCATAATATGCTTGTTTCATTGCATATTCTATGCAACAATCTGTTGCAGTGGTAAACACCACTCTGTTCCATTGAAGTAGAGTTATCAGGCCATTAGCCCAAATATCTTCCGATATTCTTTTATTCTCCAAGTCGGTCTTGATTTTACGTACAACAGGCTGATTTTTATCTTCTTCTATTCTGGTAAAATTAGTAAAACCAATTCTACAATTTTCCTTATGGAATAGGTCAATAAAATCATTTTCAGTTTTATAGTCCTTTATATCTTCATCTCTAAATCTTTGTTGTTTTGCTATAGTTTTAAGCAGAAGTATTTGTGAGTCGCCAGTGAAATTGTTATCTTCAGTGCATTGCAAGATGGCTTGGCTTCCTATCACTGTAATACAATTGCGGTGTACTAATGGCAGGTACAACCTTTCAATAACTTCGTTTATTTCCATAATATCATTTTTTTGATGAATGTGCAGATATGTCTATTCCTAAAGTTTCATTGTAGTTGCTAGGGATTACTATTATTTTAAGTTTTAAAGGGTAGGATTGTGAGATTTTGCGATTGCAAATATACGACAATAATTCCAATCATCAAGTTTTTTTGAAATTAAGTAACGCTATTAAAGTAGTTGTAACGATGTTATCATATGGACTGTTAATTATAACGAAAAAAGTAATATAATCTATTGATTGTCAAAGTTTCAAATATGTAATAATTGTAAAAAAGTTCATAGAGAGTACCATATTTTGGTACTCTCTATTTTTTACTTAGTGTTGCACTTGTAACTGGAATTTAGGCTCTTTTTGCCGTTATCTGTTCTGTTCAGTCCACGTTCTTGATAAACTTGGCGGGGTTGCCACCCACTATTGTGTTCGGTGCTACATCCTTGGTCACCACCGCCCCGGCGGCCACCACGGCGTTGTCGCCCACGGTCACTCCGGGCAGTATTGTGGATCCCGCTCCAACCCATGCATTTTTTCCAATGTGTACAGGCTTGCAAATGAGTATTTGGCGGTCGTGCAGGTCGTGGTTGTTCGAGATAAGCTGTGCGTTGGCTGCTATCATCGCCCCGTCGTCTATGGTGATGCCTCCGCGGCTCATCATCAGGCAGTTGTTCATCACCATCACGTTCCGCCCTATTTTTACCCGGTCGAAACATACTCCTGTCAGTCCGGGCATTATCCATCCCCCTTCGCCCAGGTTGTCGCCAAACAGCTCTTTCACCAGTGCATTGTATTCGTCGGTGTAGGGCATGGTGTGGTTCAGTTTGAAAAGCACTTGTGCCTGGCGTACGCCCTCGGCATGCTCTTCGGGTGTGGTGTTTCGGGGGTCTACTATTTGTGCATGCATTTTTTTTATGTTCGTTTGGGTTTAACTGAGTGTCATTTGATAGTGTCCGGTCTTTATGGCGGCAATCATGCCTCCGTCGGCCAGCAGGTCGATGCCGGTGATAAACGAGGCCTTGTCGCTCAAAAGGAACTCGGCAGCTGCGGCAATCTCGGCAGGGTTGCCCACCCGCTGCATGGGCGACGATTCTATCATTTTCTGATAGCCTTCGCCCGCGGCCCGGAACTCGTCGTAGGCCAACGGGGTCACCACAATGCCGGGACTGATGGTGTTGATTCTAGCACCTCTGAGGCCCCAGTCCATTGCGGCTTTGCGCACTCTCAGCTGATTGGCCCTCTTGGCCAGCACATAGGCCACTCCCGAGTTGGGCACTGCCTCGGCTTGCAGGCAAGGCAGGGCAGCCAATTGCTCCGACGGGGTCACGGTCAGCGCAGTTTCCACTTCCTGCGGCAGCGGCTCGGGCAGCATATAGCCTGTCATGCTGCTGATGAGCAATCCGCTTCCACCCTTGGCCATCACCTCGGCAAAGGCATCCAGTGAGTAGGCCGACCCTACAAGGTCCAAGTCTATGATGTGCTGCGGATTGGTTTGGTGGGGCGAGGCTCCGGCGGTGTTGATAAAGTGCATCACCGGCCCCAATTCGGCCGCTTTCCGGGCAAAGGCATATACGCTCTCCTTGTTTCCGGCATCCACTTTCATCGTTTCTACGCTGTATCCACTAAACTCCAGTTTCTCCCGTGCGGACTGAAGGGCTTTTTCGCTGATGTCGCCCAGCAACACGGTGCGGTTCGAGGCTATGCGTTCGGCTATGGCCATACCCATACTGCCTGCTCCCAGCAGGGCTACTACTTCCTTTTTCTCGTTGAAATTGAATATCATATCGTATTTTGTTTATTTGTTTTTCCGAATGCAAAAGTACAACCATTCTTTCGAATGGCTGTTATCCGTATGTCCCGGATTGTTGCACAAAAGGAAGATTCGGTATCAGAAGCCCTTGCTTCGGCGGTATTCGGAAGGCGAAATTCCGAGGCATTTTCTCACATACCGCGAGAAGAATTGCAGCGAGCTGAACCCCAGTTCATCGGCTATGTCGCTCAAGGGTCGCTCGTTGTCGTCAAGTCGCGTTACTATCTCGAACGATGCGTAATAGACTATCCATTGCATGGCCGATATTCCGCTGGCCGTGCGGCATACTTGCGAGAGGTATTTGGGGGTGATGCACAGCCGGTCGGCATAGTACACCACTTCCCGCTGCGTGCAAACATTCTCTTGCACCAAACTCAGATAGCGCAGAAACAGTCTCGAGGTGTTGTCGGTTGTGGTTTGGCTTGTGAGTCCGTCACGATACACGCTCCACAGGTCGAAAAGGAAAATCTGCAACAGACGCCCCGCCACTTCGCTCTGAAATGGAGTCTGCACACGCTCCCTGCTGCGGAACAGCCTCAGGTCGTTCTCTATAAGCCGCAGGCTTTCCCCTTCCAGCCTGAACACCGGACAGGTGCGGATAAAGATGAACCCTTTTGCGGCCCACACCATCTCCGGATTGTATTGCACCAGGAATTGGGGCGACACTATCAGGTATTCGGCCTCGAAACCGTCCGAATAAGCCACTTCACCAATGGAGTTCGACATTTGCCAAATCACCAGGTCGTCTTTCCTTGCCGCATGCTTTCTCCTCCCGTCCGAGAAGGTCATTGCCCCGCTTTTCACCAGTATGTGCACATGGTGGCTGGCGGTGTACCGCGACGGCATCTCGCCGTCGGTCGCGCTGTTCAGTATTTTGCACTCTTCTGTTTTCATTCCGCATTCAAGGCTTTTGTGTGTCAATATGAATTGTTGACGGTTTTTGACCCTCGCCGCCCAATTTCCGTCAGCCTGCCCTGCCGCCTATGGCTCCGCACAGGCTGACGGTTTCTGCAGGGTGTGTTTTAGCTAAAGTCCCTACCGGCACTCTTCCACCAGCCGTTTGCCCAAGTTGTACGCTTGGTTCAGGTCGTCGGCAAAATGGGTGTCGTGCCATTGCTTTTTGTGGTCCCCGTTAATTCCTTCGGCGTCATATCGGCTATAATCGTTGAATTGCAACGTGTCGAACGAGTACATGATTTCCGTCGGGCCGAACATGCCCAGCTGTTGGGCGTTGGTGTCCATCAGTATGTCGTAGGCGTTGGCCTGGTAGACGGCTTCGTTGGGACAGTTCATGGTGAAGATGGTGGCGGAGCGTTTGGGTTTCAGCACCACGGGGTGTCGGAAGTCGGCATAGTTCACTCCCGGGAATATCAACCGCTCCATAAAAGCGCGGAGCCCTGCCGTGGGATAGCCGCAGTACACAGGCGATCCGCACACCAGCACATCGGCCTCCACAGCCTTCTCCATGATGGGTTGTAGGTCGTCCTTGAACAAACACACGCCTTTCCTCCCACCTTTCACCTTGCAGGCAAAACAGCTCATGCATCCCTTGTAGTTCATGCCCCGGTCGTAAAGGTTCACCATCTCGGTTTCGGCTCCGCCATCGCGTGCTCCCTCCAGGGCTTTCTGCAGCAGTTGTGCCGTGTTCCATTGCTTTCGGGGACTTCCGTTGATAAATAATGCTTTAATCATATTACTTTTATGTTTTTTGTTTATGTATGGATGTTATTGTTGTTGTGTCTAATTCTGTTTTGCCGCCGATGCTGTGTGTCTGGCCACTGTGGTGGGTATGGAAAGGACTGTAATAACTGCTCCGTTTGCCCGAAACTGGGGCAGACGAGGGTGGGCATTATTCGTGGATGGGTCTGACGATGCGAGCGGGGCTGCCGGCCACCACCATGTTGTCCGGCACGTCCTTGGTCACCACACTGCCGGCGGCCACTATGGCATTCTCGCCAATGGTTACTCCGGCCAGCACTTTCACATCCGCCCCAAGCCACGCATTGCGCTTTATCACGATGGGTTTGGTGAGCAGAGAATGACGGGTTGCGGGGTTTTCGGGATGATACTCCGTGGCCAGCACACAGTGGGGACCTATAAACACCCCGTCCTCTATGGTGATGCCGCCCAGTGCCAGAAAGGTACAGCCGAAGTTCACAAAACTGTCGTCCCCGAATCGTGTGGTGCGGCCATAGTTTATGTTGAACGGAGTGAAGACCCGTACGGTGTCGGGCACCTCGCTTACAGTTATTTCACTCAGGTATTGGCGCACTTCGGCCTCGGTGTGGTATCCGGTGTTCATCTCGGCAACCAAGTGCATGGTGCGCTGCACTTCGGCATACATGTCGTCGCTGCCTACATAGTCTTTTCCTGTGGGTTTTGTTGTCATTGGGCTGTGAATTTTATGGTTATATTTCCTGTACCGAGCGTCTCTTTCAGCCGGGCGGGGTCGGTGATATGTCCGATGGGGGTGTAGCTGTAGCTGGTTTGAAACGTTTCGTAGAACACTACAATACAGTCCCGTCCATACAACATAATGTCGCCAGCATGGATGGTGCCCGGCTTTTGGCTGTCGGTGGTGAGCCTTTGGCTCAGGTTGCAGTATTTCTCGTTACCGTTCAGCTCCTGCATATTGAGCGAGAGGGGCAGCATGGCGGCAAATTCCTGTGCGGCCTTGGTGTTGCCCAGTGTGGCCTCGAAAGTTGTGCCCGACACTGTCAACACAATGTTTTTCACACTCGGGTCGGCCGGCGGGTTGTTTTCTTTCCCGCAGGCGGTGCAGGCCAGTGTGGTAAAAAGGAGAAGAGTGTATTTGTTCATAATCGACTTGTTTCTAAAATGTTTCTGTTTGTATATAGTTTTGTTTCCAAAATGTAAATGCCCGTATGTGGGTTAGTTGCCCCAGTGTATCTGCCCTTATTTGGGTTCGTTTCCAAATTGTAACTGCCAGTATATGGGGTCGCTTCCCAATGGTATACGCCCTTAGTTGTTTCTCCCGCCCCAACGCCTCTCTTCATAACCGGGTTGTTTTCAAATTGTAGCAATCCGCGTTTATATCCAGTTTCTGCCTGCAAAGATAACAATAAAATTCCAATCAGTATATTTTGTATGTTTCTTCCTGCCTCAAAATATATCCCCACAATATTTCATTTGCTCATTTCCAGCCAAAAACACCATTATTGTTGTCATCCTTTCCTGTCATAATGCCGTTATTTCTGTAAACACATCCAATCCCAATGCACATCCATTTTTCATAGCTCCGCATTAATTCCATTTCCAACACCCGTCCGTTCTCACTTCATTTGACCTGCCATCCGCTTCAATTGTCAATTCGTTAATCCACAACTATTAAAAAATGACTTAGAAAGTTGTTCGCTACCGTCAGGGTGAATAAGAGCTTATGAGAAGCTTACTTAGGGGTGAAGAGTAAGCGAAGCGGGAAGGGGGAAGGGGGTTACTGCAACAGACGGCCATAGTCATTCCACTCGCCGTAGAGGTGGCCGTGACGGGTTGCTTCAATGAGATGCTCGAGCATGGAGGTATAGGTGTCGGGGTCACGGTGTTTGAAGAAGGCCACATTGTAGGCGAGGATGCGTTGGTAGAGAGGCGGGAATTGGCGGAAACGCGACCATACATGGTGCTTTTTCATGGCGGCTTCGATGTCGGGGTCGACTTTGAAGCTGCGAGGTCCCATGGGCGGCAGCACCTTCCGGCCGGCATCGGTCATCAGCCCCAGCCTTTCCAGCCGGCGGACCCGCTCTTTGTTCAGTTCGGTCCAGGGGCTTTGTTTCTTGCGGGGTGTGAAACGTTGCATGCGAACGCCGTTCACAAGTGTGGACACGCTGTCAATCCATCCGAAACAAAGGGCCTCTTCCACCGCGTCGAGATACCAGAAGTGTTTGTCGTCGGTGGGGCGGCCACGTTTCACTACCACCCAACATTCCGGCTGGCTGGAATGGTTGGCTGAAAGCCATTGGCGGAACTGGCTGCGGTTGGTTGTGCCCAATATGTTGTGGCGGTCGGTGGAAGGGGTATCTTGTATTTCGGGTGTGGGGTTCATGTGGATTATTGTTTTGTGAGTAAGGTGTGGCGGCAGCATGGCGGGGTTTGTGTGAGGCAAATGTTTGCGGTTTGTGTATTGGCATTTAGTGAGATATGTGCCATTAGTTGGGGCGGGATGGGGCCGCTGCCAATTTGCAAAGATACATATAAAAATTGACACTCGATGAGGGGTGGACGAATAGTGGATTCGTTATTTTTTTCTTAATAATATGGACTGGAGTTTGTGTTTTGCGGATTTTTGTTATCTTTGCAGATGGATTATAAATAGTAATAGAGATGAGTAAAATACTGAAAAGCTTTTTGTTAGTAGCTGTTTTGGCTACTATGGCAACGGGTTGTTGCAACAAGGAATTAGATAAAAAACAGAATAATATGGAACAGCAATTGACACAGGAGTGGGATAAGGTTTTCCCACAGAGCAACATGGTGGATCACCGCAAGGTGACGTTCCGCAACCGCTACGGCATCACACTGGCGGCCGACATGTACACGCCCAAGAAGTATGAGGGTAAGTTGGCGGCCATTGCAGTGAGCGGACCTTTCGGTGCCGTGAAGGAGCAGTCGTCGGGCCTGTATGCCCAGCACATGGCCGAGCGCGGTTTCGTGGCATTGGCTTTCGACCCTTCGTATACGGGCGAGAGTAGCGGGGAACCCCGCCGCACTGCCAGCCCCGACATCAACACCGAGGATTTTCTTGCCGCAGTTGATTTTCTGAGTGTGCAGGACAATGTGGACCCCGAGCGGATTGGCATTATAGGCATTTGCGGTTTCGGCGGTATGGCGGTGAACGCTGCCGCTCTCGACCCCCGAATCAAGGCCACCGTTGCCAGTACGATGTACGATATGAGCAAGATTGCCTCGGAGGGCTATTTTGGAAGTACGGACAATGCCGCCGCCCGTCAGGAGCAGCGTAAGGCTTTGGCCAAGGCCCGCACCGAGATTGCCCGCACGGGCGATTATGGCCGTCAGGGTGGGGTGGTAGACCCGCTGCCGGACGACGCTCCGTGGTTTGTAAAGGACTATCATGCTTATTATAAGTGTCCCCGTGGCTATCATGAGCGTAGCGGCAACAGCACCGACGGCTGGAATCTGATTGGCACACAGTCGTTCATGAACCAGCCGCTGTTGGCCTGGGCCGCAGAGATAGAGACTCCGGTGTTGCTGGTGCACGGTGAGAAGGCGCACAGCCGCTATTTCAGCGAATATGCTTTCGAGAAGATGACTGGCGTGAATCCTCAAGGCAAGAGTACTACGGTGGGGAACAAGGAGATAATGATTATTCCAGGAGCTACACACGTGGACCTTTATGACGATGTGGCAGGTGTTATCCCCTACGACAAGATAGAAGAGTTTTTCCGTTCAAATCTTAAATAAACCATGAAACATTTTACAACGTTCCTGTGCGCCGCCGCGCTGCTATTCGGTATGTCGGCTTGCGCCCAAAGTAATCAAAGTAACAGTAATTCAACGAACAAGGAGACCCCGAAAATGAAGAAAACACTTGTAGCTTATTTCTCGGCAACAGGCACCACCAAGGCTGCTGCCGAGCGTCTGGCTAAAGAGAAGAATGCCGACCTTTTTGAAATTGTTCCCGCTCAGCCTTACACTTCGGCCGACCTCGACTGGACCAATAAGCAGTCGCGTTCCTCGGTGGAGATGAAGGACAAGAGCTCTCGTCCCGCCATTGCCGCCACCTGCGACAAAATGGCCGACTACGACACTGTGTGGATTGGATTCCCCGTGTGGTGGTACACAGCTCCTACAATTATCAATACTTTCATCGAGGCACACGACTTGGCTGGCAAGACGCTCTGTGTGTTTGCCACCAGCGGTGGAAGTAATGTGAACGGCTCTGCCGTCGACCTCAAGAAGGCTTATCCCCAGTACTCGTGGGGTGAGAGCCGACTGATGAACAGATAGGCCGGGACATCGTTCCTGCGGTCTGCCGGGTGTCGGACTGATGAGAAAGGCCGGAGAAGCAATGGTGTTGCGACTCCGGCCTTTTGGTTGTTCCTGTTTGCCGAAAGCTCAGAACATCGGGGTGTGAGTTTTTTGCGGTTATAGATGGGACGCAGGGATTGTAAGCTCATGCTATTCGAAAGTAGGCCGCGACAGGCAACTTTGGTTGGCGGCATTATGCATTACTCCTTCCCCAATCCACAGGACGGACCCCGATGGCGTTTGGGCGGGATGGCTGTTATTGGTGCAGGCGGTTGTCCTCGGGGGCGGCAATCCACACGATGAGGTATGCCCAGAAACCAAGGCTTCCGCACAGCAAGGCAATCAGAAATAGAATTCTGACCACGGTGACATCGACATTCAGGTATTTTGCTATTCCTCCGCAAACACCGGCAATGCGGCGTTCGGTGGTGCTGCGAGTAAGTTTGCGAACATTGTCTTCCATAATATGTCTACTTTTTTGTTTATATTGTTTATTGATTTGTATAGGCTAACTGTTATTTCTGGGTTCGGATATTGCTTATCCGGATGGTGGCGATTTCGTCGTTCCATTCAAGGCTCTGCCAGTTGTTGGAGAGACCGTTGTTGGGTGTGGCGTGATAGCCGGGAATGCCCCAGATGTGTATTTCGCTGTCGAAGAACAGCTCTTCCTCAGTGTAGTTGGCGTTCAGAATCAGGCTGGTGTGTACCTCGTTGCTGCCCGGGTTGGGGCGGGTTTTGCAGAAGTATCCCACGATTCTGCCATAAGGCACAGGCTCATTATAGAGCATATTGCCCTGAAGGGTCAGTGTGTCTTGTATCTTCTCACAGCTGAGGAGCTTGAAGGTGCTCTCGGACTTTTTGGTCTTCACCAGCTCTATAACGAACCGCGTACCCAAGTCTATCTCTGCCGAAGTCACCTTTTTGATGTCCTTATTGGATTGCGGGGCATTGTTTTTGACCATTTTATCCCAAGCCAGAATGGGGTCGATGTTGAAGAACATGGAGTTCACCCGGAACTTGTTCCGGTCCAAAGCCACAATATCGTAGTTGTGTCCGTCGATAATCCTGAAAGAGTTCGACTGACGTTTCAGGTCGTAAGTGTTCAGCAGTATGTTTTCGTGCGCCAGGCTTACCACATGCACGGCTGTGCGGGGGTACATCCCATTGCCAGACGACAGGATGGCATAGAACAGCATCTGGTATTGCAACTGGGTTTTGTTCCTCAGATTGGTGTCACCGCCATAGTGCTGGCACAGAATGTCCTGCCCAAGGTATTTGTAATAGTAGCCCATGGGTTCGCAAGGACACTGGTCTATCACTTGGTTGGACAGCGACACAATCTTTTTTGCCTCCGACATGCTGTACACTTTTTTCTGCGACAGGATCGTGTTGATTTCATCAAACTCGGGGAATTGGCCGCCGGGCGTGTAGTTGTCCATGTAGATTTGTCCGTAATAAAGCATTTGGATGTCGGCCAATTGCAATGTGGTGTCGGCGTCTTTTAGCCGTTTCACAAGTTTGGAAAAAATCCGTTTGCCCGACTTCCCATTCAGCACCTCCTGTATTTGTTCGTAGTTTGGGCCGGTGGGCTTTTGGGTGGCGGTGGTATCATTTCCCGTCTGTGCCCACAATTGGCAGGACATCAGCAATATTGCGGCAGCAAGTAGTATTTTCTTCATCAATGATTCGTTATAAATCCGCCTGTCCGTATCTGCCGTTGGGACAGATACATGACGGACAGGCGGTTATTGTTCTCTTAAATAAGGCCGCGGTCTTTCAGCAGCGGTGTGACGCTGGGCTCCTGTCCGCGGAATTCAATATACATTTTCATGGGGTCGATGGTGTTGCCGCTCTCCAGTATGTGGCGGAACTTCTTGGCCAGCTCGGGGTTGAACAGGTCACCGCTCTCCACAAAGGCTGCAAAGGCATCGTGGTCGAGAATAGCTGTCCACGTGTAGCTATAGTAGCCGGCATCATATCCCGTGGTGAAAATATGTTGGAAATAGGGGCTCTTGTATCGGCTGATGATTTCGGGAATCAGTCCGATGCTGTTCAAGAAGTTGGTCTCAAACTCGTTGGGGTCGATGTGTTGTTTTTCCAGCAGGCTGTAGTATTCCATGTCGAGAAGTGAGGCAGCCAGCAACTCGGTGTTGATAAAACCTTGTCCGTAGGTTTGAGCGGCAGCGATTTTTGCAATCAGCTGGTCGGGGATGGGCTCGCCGGTTTTGTAATGCTTGGCATAAGTTTTCATCACCTGTGGGTTGCGGCACCAGTTCTCCATAATCTGCGAAGGCAGTTCCACGAAGTCGCGAGGTACGTTGGTGCCAGCCAATGAAGGATAGTGGCATTTGCTCAAAAGACCGTGCAGGGCGTGTCCAAACTCGTGGAACAGGGTCTCGCTCTCGTCGAAATTGAGCAGCGAGGGTTTGTCGGCGGTCGGCTTGGTGAAGTTGCACACTACCTGTATGATGGGGATTACATTCTTCCCGTCGCGGTCCACTTTCTGCCCGCGGAACTCGGTCATCCATGCACCGCTGCGTTTACTTGCGCGGGGATGGAAGTCCATATACAGGATGCCAATCACTTGGCCGTTGTCAATCACCTCATACACATGAGCCTCCTTGTTGTAGGTGGGCAGCGTGTCGTTTTCACGGAAGGTGATGCCATACAGTTTGTTGGCGGTGGCAAAAGCACCTTCACGCACATTGTCCAGCGAGAAGTAGGGGCGAACCACTTCGTCCTCGAGGTCGTATTTCTCTTTGCGCAGTTTCTCGCTATAGTAACGCCAGTCCCAAGGCTCCAGTTTCGCACCTTTCTCGTCGGCCTGAATCATCTTCTGGTATTCGGCGCATTCCTTTTTGGCTTTTGCCAGCGCGGGGGTCCAAATCTGCATCAAGCAATTGTCCACAGCGGCAGGGGTTTTGGCCAGACAGTTCTCCAGCACATAGTCGGCGTGGGTTCTGTAGCCCAATATGTTGGCACGCTCCAGGCGCAAGTTCACCAGCGTGTCGATAATCTTGGTATTATCAAACTCGCCCCCGTTGCAACGCTGGGTGTAGGCATCCCACATCTGTTTGCGTAGTTCGCGGTCGGAGCAGGTCTGCATGAAAGGCTCCCAGCTGGGCAGGTTCAATTTGAACACCAGTTTGCCCTTGGTGGCCTCGTCGGCGTCGGCGGTCTCCTTGGCGGCGGCTATCTGGTCGGCTCCCAGTCCGGCAGGGGCTTCGTCCAGCACCAGTTGATAGGCGTTGGTGGCTTTCAGCACATTCTGTGCAAAACGCAGTGTGAGTGAAGCTATCTGCTCGTTCAGCTCGCGGAAACGGGCCTGCTTGTCGGCCGGCACGTTGGCACCGCTGCGCACAAAGCCCTTATAGGTCTCCTCCAGCAGACGTGCCTGCTCGGGATTGAGGTTCAAGCTCTCACGCTGGTCGTAAACGGTCTTGATGCGTTCAAACAATTTGGCGTTCAGCGCAATGTTGTCCGAGTGTGCCGACAGCAGGGGAGTCACCTCCTCGGCTATGGCTTCCATCTCGTCGCTGTTCTCGCACTCGCTCAGGTTGAAGAACACGCCGGCCACCTTGTCCAGCAAGCTGCCGCTGTATTCATAAGCCTCAATGGTGTTTTCGAAAGTCGGCGCCTCGCTGTTGTTCACAATGTCGTCGATTTCCTTCATCTGTTGTTTCATACCCTCTTTGAAGGCGGGCATGTAGTGCTCGGTCTTGATTCTACCGAAGTCGGGGATTTCATACGGTGTTCCCCATTCCGAAAAGAAAGGATTGTCCATTTTTGATTTGCAACCGGTCGTCAGCACGGCTGACATGGCGATGCCAACGGCTAAAAGAGTTAATTTTTTCATATTGTTCTTGTATTATCTATTTCTGTTTCATTTGTATGTCATCAGTGATAGCCATTCATCTCTTGAAAGTACTATTGCTGCTCCGATTTCTTGCGTTCCAACTCAATGATTTTGTCAATCAATTGCTTGCTCATTGTCCTGTAGTATTTCAATCTTCTGTTCAGTGCCTCAACCTGCTGTTTATATGATATTATCAAATCCTCTTTGTACAGTTCTTTTTTGAACTCTTTACGTTCGTCCAGGTACTTGTTGTGGACCACCTTGTTGTTGGCGATGATAAAATCAATCTGTTTCTTCAGGTTCTCAATCTCCTTGTCTTTGTGAGCACACTGTCTTTTTAACTTCTCATTTTCCTGTACCAGCGACTGATATTTGTCTGTCAGCCATTTACAATACAATCCCAAACTGATTTGGGGTTTTACTGTAGGGTATTTTTTCTCTTCAGTCATCTTTATAATTATTAGACTTTTACCGCCACCTCGGCAGCCGTTTCCGCTATCCTCTTCTCCCCATATCCAACTGCTCCGTCCACAGCCTGCCCTCCGGTGTCGGCTTTGCTACTCATTGTTGCCGTTTCCGCAAATGGCCTGTATCACTTTCTCCACGCTGCTCTCGCCCAAATGCTTGGCCTGTATTATGTTGTCCTCGTCTATCAAGTATATCTGCGGCGTAGTGGTAATGTCGTACACATCGTGCCAATCCACATTGGCCTCGCCGCCGTCCAGACTCAGCCATGTGGGGCTGGTCATGTTGTGGTCCTTCATAAACTTGCGCCACTCAGCGCGTGTCTTGTCGTCGGGGTCGCTGAGTATGGTAAATGCCCCGATGTCGTACTTGGCTTGATACTTCTCAAACACCTGGTACACCGTGGGAATGATGTGCTTGCAGTGGCCGCAGTTGGGCGACCAGAACACCAGCAGTTTCCACTTATAAGGCAAAGCATGCAGCGAGTGCGGGTTGTGCAACGTGTCAAACAGTATCAGCTCCGGTGCCTCCTTGCCCACCAACAGGCGTTCCCACTTTGTGGCACGCATCAGTTCCTGCTCTATATTGCTGGGTGTGGACCAGAAATTGTAGTCGCTCGCAAAGTAATTCTTCACCATGTGCACATACACCTCATCGTACACCATCACGTTGCTCTGCAAATATTTCTGTGTCAGCGTCAGCGTCAGGTACTGGAACACCGTCGGGGCTTTCTTCGCCCGCTCCATCATGATGTCTATACTATGCTCAATCACCGACGGCGGCGCATACTTCAAATACTCGTTATATAGCGACATCACCTGGTCGTAGAACACCTTTTTCGGAGTGCGGATTATGGCGTCATCCTCCAAAGCGATGTTGTCAAAGTAGTGCTCTAGATAGTAGTCTCTGCGCTGCGCCTCGCTCAGAGTGTCGCCCTTCTCGTCCACAATTGGGGGATACACCTCCTTGGTGGCGAGCATCATCTTCGACAGGAAACGTGAGGGATTCTCCTCTATCATGTTAATCTTCACCGAGTCCAGGCTCAACAACCGTTTGCGCTTGTATGCCATGAATTCCACCGAGTCCATCGAGAAGTACTTGTCGTCCAAATCTTTGGCATAATCCGCGTCAATGCGGTGGAAACGGTAGAAGAAATCATTTTCCGGGCTGCCTTTCACCTTCATGTTAGTGGTCCAGTCCTCCTCGTCGGTCACAAAGTTGAAGAACGGTGGCTCATGATACACCACAAACTCCACATACTTGCCCTCCGGGTTGGCAAAGAAATACAGTCCGGGCGCCAAAGTATCGGTCTTGCTTTCAAACACAAAACGACCTTTCCTGTCGCGTATGGCGGTATCGATAATGCTGTTGCCTTTGGCGAAATAGTGACCCATAAACATCATCGTGTCCTTGCCGTGATTGATGCTGAGGGTGATTTCGTAGCCTTGTTTCTTTCTGGCCTGGGCCGGCAGGGCCAGCATCAAGGCCAAGGCGAAAAATAGAGTTGTTTTTATTATACGATTAATCATAATGCCCAATAACGCATTTCCGCTACTAATATTGTGCCCCGTGCGAAAAATAATGTATCTACATAGAGCTCCGATAAATTCAGAATAGATTCCCGATAAATTCAGCATCGATTCCAGTTCGATTCAACATCCCCTCCCGGTTGGTCACTGAGTGTCACCCGTAGCATCTTTGACTGTTTCGCCTCCCAACCGCATCCCTTCCACTCCTGTGATGGGGCTACACTTTTTCCTCAACATTTCCACAACCTTTTCCCACCCCTCTGACCCCAGTCTGGGTTCGGTGTAGGTTCGCTATAGGTTCGCTCCAGCGGCGCCCCCATACTGAATCCAAAGCGAACCATCGGCGAACCCACTCCGAACCCCTTTCGCCTTCGTTTCATGTTCACCTCTTAATAAGTCCTTCATAAGCTTTTCTTCACTATGTGGGTTAAGAGAGTTTTGTTTAGGGCTGAATGCGAAGTGGTAGGAGTGCGGAGGCGGAAGGGCTGCGGAGACGGGGTTGATGGATAGGGCGGGGAGCCGGAGGGGAGAAGGGGGCGGGCGGGGGTTGCAGAAGTGGGGGAAAGCCAACGGGAACGCGGTGTAGGGCAAGGGGAAGCGGGGAGCAGAGATGAGAAATTTGAAAAAATCTTCGAGTGGTTCAAAAAAAAATTGTATATTTGCTTTTTTGAAAATGATATAATAGTGTGTCTATTCTTTTGGAGGTCAAAAGAATAGGCTAAAATGGATATGTTATGCACATCGCTATTGCAGGAAATATAGGCTCGGGAAAGACAACATTGACAAGGTTGTTGGCTCGTCACTATGGGTATAGGCCCATTTTCGAGTCTACAGAGACCAACCCGTATATCAATAGTTTTTATGAAGATATGCGCCGTTGGGCGTTCAATATCCAGATATACTATCTGCATACCCGCACCCGCCAACTGCTCGATATCCATAAAGAAAACAAGAACATTATCCAGGACCGCACGCTGTATGAGGACGCCTACATTTTCACGCCCAACCTGCATGCGATGGGCTTGATGAACACGAGGGACTTTGAGAACTATCAGCACATTTTCGAGTTGGTGTCCTCGTTCCTCCAGCCACCCGACCTTTTGATATACCTGCGGGCCGATGTGCCGACGCTGATTCGCAATATCCAGTCGCGCGGACGCGAATACGAGAACAGTATCCGTCTGGACTATCTGACGGGGCTCAACAAACGCTACGAGGACTGGATTGAGAAGTACAGCCGGGGAAAGCTGATTGTGGTTGACCTCAACAAGCTGGATTTCGTGGCACACGAGGAGGATTTGGGAAAGATATATAATATGATTGACGCCGAGATTAACTCGTTGTTCTCGGAAGAAATATAACTGATGTTTGCACCCTTGGGCAACAGGAAAAAAGATAATTTAAATTGGAAGAGCAAAGATGATTGACGTACCACAGTTCGACGCGAAATTGAAGGTGTTGGCCGTAATACCCGCACGCTATGAGTCGACCCGTTTTCCGGGCAAGCCTCTTGTGATGCTGGGCGGTAAGCCTTTGATACAATGGGTGTGGGACGGGGTGAGAAGTATGTCCGGTTTGGATGATGTGGTAGTGGCCACCGACGATGAGCGTATTGCGACGGCGGTGCGCGGTTTCGGCGGCCGGGCCATGATGACGGGTAGCAACCACCGCAGCGGCACCGACCGCTGCTGCGAGGTGGTGTCGACCCTGAAGGCACAGGGCCAAGAGTATGACGTGGTGCTGAATGTGCAGGGCGACGAGCCTTTTGTGAATCAGGAGCAGTTGTACAAGCTTATTAACTGCTTTGTCCAGGAGAGTGTGCAGATTGCCACGCTGAAGACGCGTATACGCAGCACGGAAGAGCTGATTTCGCCCGACAATGTGAAGGTGGTGTGCAACAGCAGGTGCGAGGCAATCTATTTCAGCCGTCAGCCCATACCCTATATGCGCGGGGTGGAGCAGAGCCAATGGCTGGAGCGGCATGAATACTACAAGCATGTGGGCATTTATGCATTCCGTGCCGGCATTATGGACAGGCTGAAGGTGCTGCCTCCTTCGCCGCTGGAGAAGTGCGAATCGCTGGAGCAGCTGCGCTGGATAGAGCAGGGGTATACGTTGCGTGTGGTTGAGACAGAGGAGGCAAACATCGGCATTGACCGCCCTGAGGACTTGGCGCAGGCCGAGCTCAGGCTGAAAGACATTGAAAAGCAGAAGAGAAACAATCCGTAGGCGGAAAGGGCGGTTGCTCCAAGGCAGTACGGTGAAAATTAAAGAGATATAATAATAAAGACGTTTTATGAATATTACAGAACTTATCGTTGATTTCATCAAGCAAGGTAATGTTGTTGAGTTTCCCGGAATGGGAACACTGTCGAGCAGCAATGTGAGTGCTTATCACGATGCCGCCACGGGCACCTACTATCCGGCCCGCCGCACGGTGTCGCTGAGTAACAGCGTTTCGGGAAACAAGGCCATTGTGCGGCAGATTGCCGAACGGGAGTGCGTTACCAACGACATAGCCGAGCAGATGTGGGTTAATTATATAGGTGCATTGAAAGATAAACTTGAGAGAGACCCCAACGGACATGAGTTCCCGGGAATTGGTGTTCTGCGTATGTCGGGCAACCGTGTGGCTTTCACAGCTCTGGAAGGACTGGACCTGGATGCCGACAAGAAACATGAGAAACCGTTGGAACATGTGGCTACATATACTCCTAAGAATGTGGAGGACCCCTTTGCTGCCTTCGACAAACCGGCAGCACCCAAGGCCGAACCTAAACCGGAACCCGAGCCTGAGCCAGCTCCCGCACCAGCTCCGGAGCCTGTGATGGATGCCGACCCCGAACCCGAGCCAGTGAAGCCTGAGCCCGCTCCCGAGCCGGAGCCGACTCCCGCACCAGCCCCTGAGCCGGAACCAGCACCCGCACCGGTACCGCCTGTGGCTCCCGCCACACCCGACCATCTGTCGGAGGTGAAGCGCATGCTTGACGAGATTCCTTCGTCGCCCAAGGATGCCAAAGAGGCACGCCGTCTGGAGAAGGCTGCCGCCAAGGCCGAGAAAGAGGCCCGCAAGGCCGCCGAAGAGGCGAGCCGCAGAGAGGCCCAGAACGCCAAGGAGCAGGAACGCCGGAACCGCGAGCACGAGAAAGAGGTGCTCAAAGCAATGAAGGAACGTGAGAAACAAGCCCGTAAGAATAAAGAGAATAAGCCTGAAAAGGAAGAGAAAAAGAAGAAACGCGGTTGGCTGTGGCTGTTATTGCTGCTGTTGCTTTTGATAGGCTGCGGGGTGTATTACTTCACCCAGATGCGTGGCAACACCGTGCAGGTGGGCAGCTATGCAAAGGATGTGCCGCTGTCGTATAGCGACCAGTTTACCGGTCACATTGGCCTGCTGCAGTTCGACGAGAACGATATCCGCAACAGCGAGGTGAAGGTGCATAACTTCATGGCTGACTATATCCATCATTTCCTTATCGAGCGTCACTACGGCAATGCTTTTGTCCCGATGATGAACAAGGTGGACGAGTATGCCAGCAACCGGTTGAACGAGTTGATGGTGGAGAGCTATTGCGTGAAACGTTTCTTTCCCTACGACGATTTCTGGATGACGCGCCATTATGCCGCATTCAAGGAAGGCGGTGCAGCACATGCCGACTGCATGGCAATGGAGGGCGGCGCCCATCAGCACCGCAGCACTGTGCAGGGCGAGCTGATGAATGTGGATTTGCTGGACAATATACTTGACGATGTGGTAGTGAGCCTGGGTCTGCATCCCGACGGATTCGGTGGTGGATATGGTGCCGGCGGACGCGGCAATGCCAATGCTGGCAAAGCCCGTGTGGTGGACAACAAGCCTTATGTGGAGGTGGTGCCCGAAGCCCCGACGTTCAAGAACAGCAAGCAGGGATTTGACATTGTGGCAGGATTCTTCACATCGAAGAAGTCGGCCAACAAGTGCGCCAACCAGCTGAAGGCACTGGGCAGCGATGCCTATATTATCAGCAAGTCGGGCGGATACTATGTGAGCATGGGTTCGGCCCCGACCCGCACGGCTGCCGAGGCAATGGAGAAACACATCAAGTCGTGGTATAAGAGCGACGTGAAGATATATAACTTTAACGAATAGAGTCTGGGAAGCGCGCGAGTATGGGACATCATAAGTTAGAACGGTTTGCCGAAAATCTGACCTTCCCCAACCTGTTTCAGGTCTCGTACGAGATGCTGAAAGAGGAGGGGTTTGCTCTGAAGGGGAAATGGAGAGAGTATTTCGGCAACGACAATCCCATAACGCTTGAGTTGGGGTGCGGCAAAGGCGACTATACCATCGCACTGGCCCGTATCCATCCTGACCGCAATTATGTGGGGGTGGATATAAAGGGTGCCCGGCTATGGCGTGGCGCCAAGACGGGATGCGAGGAAAAGATGAAGAATGTGGCTTTTGTGCGCACACGCATTGAGCTGATAGAGCAGTTCTTTGCCCCCGGCGAGGTGTCGGAGATATGGATTACCTTTCCGGACCCGCAGCCCAAGAAGGAATTCAAGCGGTTGACGTGTGAGCGGTTTCTGAATTACTATAAGAGTTTCTTGAAACCCCACTCGCCGGTACATCTGAAGACCGACTCGCAGGAGTTGCATGAATACACGCTCAACGAGGTGATTGCCCAGGGTGGGTATGAAACGGAGTATGCCACAGCCGACTTGTATGCCACACCGGCCGAGGAGCATCCAGAGATGCCCTGCCTGAGGGAGGCCCAGATGACGCAGACTTTCTATGAACGCATGTTTCTGACCGAGGGTAAGCCGATAACGTATATCAAGTTTTATGTGGACGGCAGGCCTGAGGCAGGGAACGGAACCCAAGAATGAAGACACAAAATATATAATGTATTAATATATAAAACTAATTATCTATGTCAGGACATAACAAATGGTCAAAGATTAAGAGAGCAAAGGGTGCAGCTGATGCCAAACGCTCGAAACAGTATTCGAAAATTCTGAAAGAAGTAGCCGTAGCCGTTCGCGAGAGCGGTCCTGATCCCGACAGCAATCCTCGCCTGCGTCTGTTGATACAGAATGCCCGTGGATGCAACATGCCTAAGGACACGCTGATGCGTGCCATCAACAAGGCCAGCGACAAGGATGCCGCGGTGTTGCAAGAGATTACTTTCGAATGCCATGCCAATCACGGTATAGCCCTGTTTATCGAGTGTTTGTCGGACAACAATATGCGCACTGTTGCCAATATCCGCAGTATCATGAATAAAAACGGCGGAACAATGGAAACCAACGGCAGCCTCAGCTTCCTTTTCACCCGCAAGGGTGTGTTTGTCATCCCGCGTAAACCCGAGATGGATGTAGAGGAGTTGGAGATGACCCTGATTGACGGCGGCCTCGAAGAGATGGAGGTGGATGACGATTACATCACCCTGTATACCGCCTACGAGGACTTCGGCAATATGGTGAAGATGCTGGAAGAGCTGAAGATAGAGTGCGAGAGTGCCGAGCTGCAGCGCATCCCGAACACTACCCGCCAGATCGATGAAGAGTCGATGCGGAAAGTCTTGAAGGTCATCAGCATGCTGGAAGAGGATGACGATGTCACCAACGTATTCCACGACATGGAGATACCTGAAGATTTCGAAGAGGAATAATGAAACTGTATATAGTACCCACTCCCGTTGGCAACCTCGGCGACATGACGTTTCGTGCCGTCGAGGTGCTGAAGGGGGTAGATTTTGTATTGGCCGAGGATACACGTACTTCGCGTGTGGTGATGCAGCACTACGGTATTACTACACCTTTGCAGCCATATCATATTTTCAATGAGCATCAGACACTCCACAGCGTGATAGACCGTCTGTTGAGCGGGATGACTGCCGCGCTGGTGACGGATGCGGGAACGCCCTGTATCAGTGACCCGGGGTTTCTGCTGGTGAGAGAGGCTGTGAAAAACAATATCGAAGTGGAGACATTGCCGGGTGCAACGGCATTTGTGCCAGCGTTGGTTGACAGCGGGCTGCCGTGCGACAAGTTTGTGTTTATTGGTTTCCTGCCGCACAAAAAAGGCCGTCAGACGGCGGTGAGGCAGTTGGCTGAGGAGAAGCGCACGATGATACTGTATGAGTCGCCCTACCGGTTGATGAAACTGCTGGAAGAGCTGATGGAGGTGCTGGGTGAGGAGAGGCAGGTGAGCGTGTCGCGCGAGATTAGCAAACTGCATGCCGAGACAGCAAGGGGGAGTTTGCGTGAAGTGCATGACCATTTTGGGGCCAAAGAGGTGAAGGGAGAGATAGTTGTTATAGTGGGCGGAAAGCCAGAACAGAAGAATAAAGAACAAGAAAACAAAGAAAAGGAATAAGAACTATGCCGTTGGAAGTCTTTATCAACCGCCTGTTGTGCGCCTTGGTGGCAGGTGTGGCCATAGGTGTGGAGCGACAGCTGCGCAAGCGCAATGCCGGACTTGCGGTGAATGCGTTGGTGTCAGTGGGCGCTTGTATTTTTATACTGATATCGGAGAACGAGATAACCTCTGCAATCAACAGCGGCGGAATGGTTAATAACGACAATCTGCGAGTGCTTTCGCAGGTGGTGACGGGAATAGGATTTCTGGGTGCGGGTGTGATAATGAAAGACGGTTTTACCATACATGGGTTGAACAGTGCTGCCACTATCTGGTGCAGCGCGGCGGTGGGATGTTTGTGTGGATACGGCATGTGGCGCTATGCTTTGGCAGCCGTGGGTGTGGTATTATTCATCAACTGGATAATAAAAAATGTAGAGATTTATTTTGAGAATAAAAGGGAAGATAAGGAAGAAAAAGGAAAGTGAGAAGAATGAAACTTTTTATATTGCATTGCGTATAATATAAAGCCTAATAATAACTGTTATGAAACGCCGGCACATGGAACTGTATGCGAGAGCCGGCATATAAACAAAGAATTAGAAAACGATAAGACTAAACAATGGAGATAGATATAGATAAACTGCTTTCGGATGGTTTTGACAGTATGGCAAGCCGAGCGGAGATAATTCCTTTGGTGACCAAGTCGGACGAGTCGTTCCTGCTGAACGAAGATTCCATACCCGACGATTTGCCGCTGCTGTTGCTGCGGGGCAATGTATTGTTTCCCGGAGTGGTGATGCCTATCAGCATCAGCCGCAAAAAATCGTTGGCGTTGGTGAAGGTGGCCGAGCGGAAGAATATGCGCATAATAGTCACTGCCCAGCAGAACGATGAGGAAGAGCCGTCAATAGATGATATTTTCCATACTGGGGTAATAGCCCGTGTGATAAAGGTGATAGAGTTGCCGCAGGACACCCATTTGGCTGTGTTGCAGGGAACAATGAAGTGTTCGGTGAGCCAAATAACTGCTACGGATCCTTATTATCAAGCCCGGGCAGAACTGATAAACGAGAATATGAGAGCCGAGCATCCGCGGATACTGCACAATAAGGTGCTGAAAATCCGTAACGGTTATGCCGAGCTGCAGAAAATGAAAAGCGGCGCGCAGGGACTGAATGCAAAGGATGTGATTAGTTCGTTGAACAATATCGGAAGTGACAAGATATTGATAAACTATGTGGCGTCGCATCTCGATATAAGTGTGAACGACAAGCAGATGCTGCTCGATGTTTTCGGCTACGAGCTTCGGGCGGACTTGCTGTTGGAGTTTTTGGCAGACGAGAAGGAGTATTTCCGCCTGCAGGATGATATTCAGGACAAGACGCGCCACGAGATGGACCGCCAGCAGAGGGAGTATTACCTGAACCAGCAGATGAGGGTGATACAAAACGAGTTGGGCGGCTCTCCATCCGAGAAAGAGATTAGTAAACTGCTGGACCAGGCATCAACGATGACCTGGAGCGAGGAGGCTAGAAAGGCTTTTTATGACAGCATAAACAAACTGGAGCACACACCTCCCCAGACACCCGACTATACTGTGGAGTTGAACTATGCCAAGATGTTGCTGGAATTGCCTTGGCAACATTACAGCAAAGATGATTTGAGCATCACGAGAGCGCGGAAAGTGCTGGACAAGGACCATTACGGATTGGAGAAGGTGAAGGAACGCATTGTGGAATATATCTCCGTTTTGAGCTTGAAGAAAGATATGAAGAGCCCGATATTGTGTTTGGTGGGACCTCCAGGTACGGGCAAGACCTCGCTGGGCAAGAGTATTGCCACGGCCATGAAACGCCAATATGTGAGGATGGCTTTGGGTGGTCTGCACGATGAGGCCGAAATACGCGGACACCGCCGCACTTATGTGGGCGCAATGCCGGGCCGTATCATACAGAACATCAAGAAGGCCAAGGTGGGCAATCCTGTGTTTGTGTTGGATGAGATAGACAAAGTGCAGGGCATGTCGCACAACGGAGACCCCACGTCGGCATTGCTGGAGGTGTTGGACCCCGAGCAGAACAGCGCTTTCCACGACAACTATCTGGATGTGGATTACGATCTGTCGAGGGTGTTGTTTATTGCTACGGCCAACACTTTGAGTACCATCCAGCCGGCATTGCTGGACCGTATGGAGGTGATAGACCTGAGCGGTTATATCCTTGAAGAGAAGTTGGAGATAGCACAACGACACTTGATTCCGAAGCAGTTGTTGGAGCATGGATTCCAAAAGAAAGATATAAAGTTCAGCAAGAGTGTGTTGACCCGGATAGTGAACGACTATACCCGTGAGAGCGGGGTGCGCCAATTGGAGAAAACGATTGCCAAGATTATACGTAACCGCGCCGTGCGGGTGGCAGAGGGACAGGATTACTCCAAGACAGTGTCGGAGGAAGAACTGAAAGGAATACTGGGACTGCCCATACACAATAGCGAGCGTAGAGGGAAGGAGCCCAAAGTGGGCGTTGTGACCGGTTTGGCCTGGACCCAGGTGGGTGGAGAAATTCTGTTTATCGAAGCCAGTACCAGCAAGGGGAAGGGAACCCTCTCCATGACGGGGAATTTGGGTGACGTGATGAAGGAATCGGCCACACTCGCATTTGAATATTTGAAGGCAAATGCCGAGAAACTGGGCATAGATGTCGAAAAGATAGAGAATTCCAATATCCATATACATGTGCCCGAGGGAGCAACGCCCAAGGATGGTCCGTCGGCAGGTATAACGATGTTTGTGGCTATGGTGTCGGCATTTACCCATAAGCGTGTTAATCCCACGGTGGCAATGACGGGAGAGATCACGTTGCGAGGTGCGGTGACACCGGTGGGCGGAATCAAGGAGAAGATATTGGCAGCCAAGCGTGCCGATATTACAGACTTGATATTGTGTGAAGACAACCGACGCGACATAGAGGATATACCGGCTGACTATTTGAAGGGATTGACATTCCATTATATCAATGAGATGGAAGATGCTCTTCCCATAGCGTTGGTTGACTGATTGGGCGGCTGGATTTGCCTCGGGGACGGATGTCCGGACGATGGATTGTGATGAAATAGGTTGTGAGAGATAATTGATGGAATATGATAAAAAAGAGCATAGTAATATTGCAGATTCTTTTGGCTTTGGCGGTGTCGCTATCTGCCCAGGCAGTGATGCCGCTTAAGGTGATGCGGCAGGATAATGTTAAGATTCCGTGGGGGCTGACTAATCTGTCAGTTGTTGACGGGCGGCTTTATGGCAGCTATAACGGAGTCTTGTTCAGTTCATCGCTTAAAGATGGGATGGTGTTGAATATGGAACCTGACACCACCCTCAGGGCCTTGGCTATGATGCCTAACTATGTGGTGGGCAATCCGTGCGATAGTATGCTTTATTACACCACATTGTACGATGAAGAGCCGAATGGCTTTTATGTACATACGCAGGAGCGTTGGCGGAAATATAGGCAGGTGGAGCTTCGCAGTTGGTTCCGCGATATCAATCACCCCACGTTTTCAGCCGACGGCAATATGGTTGTGTTTTCCTCGAACGGAAAGGTGGGGCTGGGAGGCTATGACTTGTGGGCTTCATTCTGGAACGGCAAGAGGTGGTCGAAACCCATCAATATGGGAAATGTTATCAATACCCAAGGCAATGAGGTGAGTCCTGTGTTTTATGGGAGATATTTGATTTATGCCTCCGACGGGATTCTGGAAAAGGAGAATGGATATAAGCTTTATGCCGTGCGGGTAAAGCTTGGTGCAAAAGCCGATGATATCATCTTCGACAACTATGTGGTGCAGCAGCTGCCAGAGCCGATTAACAGCCGAGGGAACAATGTGAGCATGGCATTCGACACATTGACTTCGACTGGCTACTGGGTCTCGACGAGGAGTGGGAGGGAAGAGTTGTATAGTTTTCATGGTGATTTGGAGGGCGTGATGCTTTCTGGGCAGGTGGTTGATGATGCCAACAATCCCGTGGCCGATGCAAAAGTGAGAATTCTGCATAAGGGCAGGGTGGTTAATGAGACGAATACTGATTTGGCAGGCAAATATCAATTGTTTTTACCGCCAAACGATGATTACGTATTTCAGGTTGGAAAAAACAATTATTTTAGATTTGCTCAGGATTTGGCCGTTGTGCGGACCAATGAGAATACACTTATCACGCCGCAACAGCAGGATGTGGTGCTTTCGTGTCTACCGTTCAACCGTCCGTTAAGGTTTGACAATATCTATCAGCAAGGGGCTGATATAGAACTGACGGTTGAAGGGGAAAATGTACTGAATCCGATAGTTGACTTCCTGAGGGACAATCCCAAAGTCAAGGCACGACTCTCATTATTTTGTGACCAGTCGACAGATGCTGATTTTAATAATATGATTATTGAGCGTAGAATCAGTAATTTAAATGTATATCTTAAATCTGTACTACCTACCGATGGTCAAATTTCGTTCAAAAATGGTAATAATACCCCCAATTATAGTGCGCAGGGAAGTGGTGAGAATGTAATTTTTGTCACTTTTTTTAAGTGATGTAATAGTTTGTACATTAATTCATTGTATTTGAATCTTTGGGGGTGTGTATGGTTTTTTAGAAAAAAAATTTGGTCGGTTGAAAAAAAAGTAGTACTTTTGCAACCGTTTTCGAGAGTGAGAGAAACACATATCGAAGCACATTTGTTCGGGGCGTGGCGCAGTTGGCTAGCGCACTTGCATGGGGTGCAAGGGGTCGAAAGTTCGAGTCTTTTCGCCCCGACAATGAAAGAAAAGAATTGGGAAACCAATTCTTTTTTTTTATCCTAGCACAATATAAGTGACAATATCTCGTTATCGAAAAAATTAATAAATAATTGGAAGTATGAAGAAATTTTACATTTTTTTAATCGCAATGGCCTTAACGGCCGGCACTGCTTTCGCACAAAGTAATGACTCTATCGAACGTGCAAAACAGCAGGAAGCTCTCCTGAAACAACAACAGAAAGAACAGCAGGATCTGTTGAAACAGCAGCAGAAAGAACAGGAAAAATTGCAAAGAGAACAACAGAAAGCCGAACAGAAAGCCCAGGAAGAGCGAATTAAAGAGCAGGAAAGACTGCGCAAGGAAGAACAAAAGGAATCTGAAAAGGCTGCCAAGAAAGAGCAAGACCGCATTAAGCGTGAGCAAGTGAAGGCAGAGAACAAGGCTAAGGCTGAGCAGAAAAAGGCAGAAAAGAAACGTAAGCGTGAGGAACATTACACAGCTTGGGGACGCCGTCCCAACTTCACTGCTGATCCCTCTGTCTCTATTCTCACAGACCGTCGCTTCTACGGTAAAAACAATTACTATAATAGTATTGGCGGCAACGTAGGAGTTACTTTTGATTACCATCGGCCTATTGCCAAGCGTTGGGATTTCAATATCGGTATAGGATTCCGCTATGCTATATATTGTTACAGTCACTTGGGTATAGTTGGTGATAGTATAACTGTTAACTCCTACAATGTGTCTGAGAAAGTTGCCAATACCAGTACGATTGTCCTTCCCATTAAACTCAGCCACATAAACAAAGACAACAAACACGGTTGGTATATTGGGGCGACCCCAGGTGTAATGATAAATAAGAACACACCATACAACATGAATCGTTTCCGTCTTGATGTTGCAATTGGCACTCAGAGCCGCTGGTTCATTTTCTCCCCTGGTACCGAGGTCTACTTTAACATCCTCCCCACATACAAGAGTGGCAGTGGTAATATGATCCACGAATTTGGCATCCGCTTCGTTCTGTAAAAGACCTTATAAAATGTTTTATAGCCTCGCCTTTTGGCGGGGCTTTTTTATTATATGTGCCTATCCTCCTGTTCAATATGGCATAGTTTGATTTTTGTATTTGTCTCGTTGTCTGTATGATGCTGCACATGTTAGCCGATAAATCAAAGTGTCAGGATTTTTTTTAGAAAAAAATATGCCTTAGGACAATAATATAATGATGATGCCGTTATGTAACTAAAAAACTAGTTATACAATATATTTTATAGTTATGAATACAAAAGATGATTTAGAATTAACCAAATCGGAAGAGCAAGTGATGCAGGCTCTATGGTCGATAGGTAAAGGGTTTGCCAACGAGATAGTTGCAGCGGTAGAGGAGCCCAAGCCGGCATACAATACCATTCTTACAGTGGTAAGGCTTCTTGAACGAAAAGGTTTTGTTGGACACGAGACCTACAATAAATCCAATTTGTATTATCCCCTCATCAGTCGAGACGATTATTCTTCGCGTATTTTGGGTCATTTGGCAAACCGTTTCTTTGGTTCGTCGTTCCGCAATATAGTGTCGTTTTTGGTGGATAAGAAGGCTGTTTCGCTCGAAGAGCTTGACGCTTTGATAAAGGAGGTGGAGAAATGACACGCTATCTGCTTTTTGCCGTTCTCGGTACAGCTTTGTTCTGGATTGCCTACCGTTTGCTCTTGCGGAAGGAGCATAGTCTGCGCCTGAACCGGTTCTTCTTGTTGGCGACGCTGGTGCTGAGCCTGTTGTTGCCACTGGTGCACCCCCGGGTGGCTGTTGACTCCCCCACGGCAATAGGAGGTGGGGGCTATTTGCTCGATTTATCCGGTTTGGGTGACACACCCAAAGCATCTATAAATAATCAATCCCTTATCAGTGCAGAGGTGTCGGCCCCACATGGTGTTGACGTGTGGCAGGTGCTGGGTATTATATATGGGGTCGGGGTGGCCTTGTGTGTGCTGCTTCTGGGTATGCGTTACGCTGTGCTGTGGCGCAAACTGCGCAAGTACAAGTTTGTCCCCCATGGGCGCTTCCGCGAGGCTGTGACCGACAAGGGTGAGCCGTCGTTCTCTTTTTTCCGCTATATCGTGGCTGGACGCGGAGGTATGTCCGATACCGAGCTGCAACTGGTGCTGAAGCATGAACGCCTGCACGCTGCACAGGGGCACAGTTGGGACATCCTGTTGGTGCAGCTGGTGTGCTGCCTGTTGTGGTTCGACCCGTTTGTGTGGCTGTACGGACGCGATTTGCGCGAAGTGCATGAATATCTGGCCGACGAGGCGGTACTGCAATCGGGCGGCGAGGGCGAATACAAGAGCTACCTCCGTTTGCTTTATTGTCAAATAACCGGGATGCAGTATGTCCCGATAGTCAATAGTTTTCATTTTTCAACAATCAAAAACCGTATTTCCATGATGAAACAACCTAAATCCCACAGAGGCTGGGTCAAGGCGTTTGCTGCCTTGCCTGTGGCAGCATTACTGCTGTTTGCCAATTGCAAGAACCAGGAGCCTGCTCAAGAGCAGGCCACCATCCCCGACGGCAGGTATGAGGTGTCGCCGTTCATCGACACTTACCGCGACGGACAGTTGGTGGAACGCGAATTTATGGGCGTTCTGCTTCCGCTCGAGGAACTGGATAAACACAAGGTGTTTGCCGACTCGGCCGAGGCCGTCCGCTTTGTTGAAGGACTTGGGTCTTCAGTAAAAGCAATCATCAATCCCATGAAATGCATAGATGAGGATAAAATAGAATTAGTAGGACCGTCATCGAAATCAATAGCCAATCCCATAGCGAAAAGCGATGATAATCCGTCGGCACGTTGGTACGACGTGGCGTGGAGCGAGGACACGGCAAGTTTATCTTGGTGGAACGAGGAGGATGCAATGAATATTTTTACTCTTGCCGAGTATCCGGGAGGTATGAATGCTATGGTCGACTACGTTGCCAATTCGGTCGTCTATCCCGAGAAGGCCAAGGCCGATAATGTGCAGGGCAAGGTGTATGTGCAGTTTGTCGTTGATACCGACGGCAGTATAGTGGAGGCCGCTGTGTTGCATGGTGTTGGTGGCGAGTGCGACGATGAGGCGTTGCGGGTGGTGAAGTCCATGCCGAAATGGCAGCCCGCCACATTCAAGGGCAAGCCAGTACGGTCGAAGTATGTGATGCCTATCTACTACACATTAAAGTAACCTATGCGGCGACTTGCCATTTTCGTCTCTTTGGTGCTGCTCTGCTGCAGCTGCGCCTCGGTGCAGCCGCAGTTGGAGGGCGGCAGCGCCGTGGAGATGACCCGGGTACCCGATAAGGTGTTCCGTGCCTATTTGATTGAACAAGGTTACGTCGAGCCATGTAGGTGGCCGGTAAAGGGCATCGGTCTCCGTATGTGGCACCGCGACGTGGTGAGACGCACGCCTATGGGCAGGGCATTGCAGCTGCTGAATGTTCACAACATGGGTATTGAGTCCTTGCAGGGGGTGGAATTGTTCGACAGTCTGAAGGTACTTATCTGTAGCGAGAACCCACTGCAGCGTGTCGATTTGAGCCATTGCCCCCGGTTGAAGCAGTTCTCGTCTATCGAGACACCCCTACAGGAGTTAGACTTGAGCCATTGTGAGGAGCTTAAGTTGATAGAGTTGAGCCATAATAAATTGCGGCATCTGGATGTGAGCCACAACCCGAAACTGGAGGAAATCTTCTGTGTCTTTTCGCCCGGCATCACCAGCCTTGACATTTCTGCCAACCCCAACCTACGCACACTCTACCTTCGCCAAACGTCTGTCCAGATTGTTGATATACGCCACAATCCGTCGTTCCGCAAACTCTGTGCCCTCGACACTCCGTTGGAATACATTGTTGTGTCGCCTCATAATAGTCTTGACAGTATTACCGCCATGGTCGAAGATGGGGTAGAAGTGTGCACACTTCCGCCCGAAGCTCCCTTGCCTGAGGTACACCTCATAGGCCAAAGCGACACGATTGCCGTCAGAACCATTTCCCACAGGGCACACGAACAGAAGGTGATGACCCACACTCAAGCCCGTGCGGCCGGCATAGACGAAACCCACCTCAGGGAGGTGGTATATAAGCCTGCTTTCACGTTCGACACACTTACAAAAAAGTACGAGGATTGGGGATTGGTACACTCCGATAAGGAGTTGGCTCAATTCATTCTCACATGGCAGGTGTTCCTCCAAGGCATGGCGGACGAGATGGCGGAGCGTCATTTTGATGTCGACAAGCCATATAAGGGGCACTGTGTGGCGTTCTTTGCCGAAGATGGCTATGTCGACTATTTTCTATACAATTTCTTAGGCGATGAGCGTCCCTCGCCCGAGCAGCAGCAACGTTTCGAACAGATTGTCCGGTCCTACATCGCCAATAACCCCATAGGCTACTACGGCTCGCGGCCATTCAGCCAATGCGGCGGATTCGTCATCCAGCCGAACCACTCCAATACAGAGGGGAAATAAACTATACCCGGCGGCTGTCAGCACCGGGAGAATAGACCTACAGCACCTCTTCCAGTAGCCACATGCGGGTGCTGTTTGAGCCTTTTAGCAGTATGGTGTGCTGGTTCAGGGGGTGGGAGAGGAGATGTGCCTTGGCGGCCTCTACATCGGCAAACCACAAGAGACGGGCGTAGTCGGGATTGTTGTGGACGAAAGCAAATTCTGGTCCCACAAGGATGGACTCTATTTCCGTTAGGCTGTTCAGTCGGTCGGCGATGGCTTTGTGTTCGGCCATGCTGTCGTTGCCCAGTTCGCGCATGCCGCCCAGGATGGCCGTCTTGTTGGGCTGGGGCAGGGCTTCGAGGTTGTCGAGTGCCACTTTCATGCTCGACGGGTTGGCGTTGTAGCAGTCAAGAAATAGGGTATTGCTGGCGGTCTGTTTGTACTGCGAGCGTTTGTTCGAGGGTTCGTATTGCTCTATGGCCTCCTTGATATCCCACGGCTCGACGTGGAAGTACAATCCCATGGCCACTGCTGCCATGCAGTTGTCAAAGTTGTAGTTGCCCAACAGGTGGGTGCGGACATTATAGACGTTGTCGGCCACCTCGAAGTAGAAGTGCATGTAGGGGTCGCTCCCCACAAGGGTGCCGCGTGTGTTGGCGTTGCCGCTGCCGTAGGTCACGGTTTTCAGTCCGCATTGTGCGGCCTGGGCTGTGAGGATGTCGTTGTCGGCATTGACGAAGGCGGTGCCTCCTTTGGCCGTCAGGTGGCGGTACAGTTCTGTCTTGGTCCGTATAACACCCTCGAAGCTGCCGAAACCTTCGAGGTGTGCGCGGCCCACGTTGGTTATGAGGCCGAAGTCGGGGTCGGCAATGTTGCAGAGGTCGGCTATCTCGCCCGGATGGCTTGCCCCCATCTCTATGATGGCAATTTGTGCATCGGCCGGGATGGCGAGTAGGGTAAGGGGCACCCCGAGGTGGTTGTTGTAATTGCCCGCAGTGGCGTGGGTGCGGTATCGTTTGGACAGTACTGCATGCACCAGCTCCTTGGTGGTGGTCTTCCCATTGGTGCCGGTAATGCCTATAAAGGGGATGCCCAGCTGGTGGCGGTGGTGTGCAGCCAGCTGTTGCAGGGTGGTAAGTACATCGGGCACCACTATGCAGCGGTCGTCCACTTTGAAGTCCGGGTTGCTGATTACGCATAGGGCAGCACCTTGCTCCAGGGCCTGTGGGGCAAAGGAGTTGCCGTCGAAGGTCTCCCCTTTGAAGGCAAAGAAGAGGCAGCCGGGGGTAATATGCCGCGAGTCGGTAGTGACGGTGCGGGATTGCAGATAGGTCTGATATAATCTTTCTAACATGTATGTGTTTGATAATATAAATGGATTGGGTGACAATCCTTGTTGTTTTGCTTGCAAATTTACACAAATTTCATAACATATACGCAGACGCGGCGAGAAAAATAATATATTACACGAATTATCACGATTTTACCATTAATTAAAGAATGAATAAAACCTTGCAATTTGTGTTCTCTTTCGGTGTAAAGACACAAAATTGTACCGTGAAAAGTACAAAAATCGACATGGATTGTACCCTTTTAAGTTCCAAACAACGCTAACCCTAATGACCGATTTGGGTTTAATGGATACATGTGCTTCTAGGAATAGCCCTGACCTCCAATCATGTTTTTCCCGTCTCACATCCTGCTCCCTTTGCCTTTCAGCTCAAACCAACTCCTTAATAGGCATATTTCCACTGCTCTGGTGAAGAAGAGCTTGTTAATAGGTGAAGAGAAGCTGAACAGTAAGCGAAGCTTTGACAATCGGAAGTGGAAAACGGGTTGGATACGGACTGAAACCGGAACCCACCAAGAGGAAAGGCAAATCCGGCGTTTGTTAAAAATGTTTCAGTATGAGAAAAAAGTTGTATATTTGCAGCGTCAAAATGTGATTTGAGATGTTACTGTGGTAAATGTTTATTATTAAAAACAATAATATAAGTTTTATGAAAAGAATAAATGCAATAGTGGTAGTCGGCCTAATGGCTGGATTAATGATGCTGGCAAGCTGCAAAAAAGAAAATATCACTGAAGTAATAAAACACAGGAGTCTTCCAGGTACTTTTTCAGTGAGCGACACACTGAAGGTGCACTTTTCACCGGGCAACCTACAGTACCAGGCCAGCACCAACACTTGGCGATTTGCAGAGCACCAATACGATTATGTGGGCGATGATAATAGTAACATCAGCTCTACCTACAGCGGATGGATAGACTTGTTCAACTGGGGCACGGGTAATCACCCCACAGAGTCTTTTGACTGGTATAGCGAATCCTACTCAGAATGGGGTAGCAACGCCATCAGCAATGGTGGCAACATCACCAACCTGTGGCGTACGCTTACCATTGCAGAATGGGAATACCTGCTTGAAGAACGCACCAATGCCTCTGACAAACTTGGAACTGGCAACATTGCTGGTGTGGGCGGATTGATTATCCTGCCCGATAGTTGGACACTGCCTTCGGGTTGTTCGTTCACTGCGGGGTTTGCATCGCGTTATAATGATTGGACACGCAATAGCTACACTCTTGCCCAATGGTCACAGATGGAGGCTGCCGGTGCGGTATTCTTGCCTGCGGCTGGTGGCCGCTTCCTCACAGATGTCGTTGATGTGGGTGAAGGTGGCAAATATTGGAGTTCAAGTGGGTGTAGTGGGTATAGCCATAGCTACTTGTACATTTTTTTCGATAGAAATTTTTTCTCAGTATGGGGGGAGATAGTTCAACTTCCCTTCGGCTACGGGTTTTCAGTGCGCCTCGTGCTGGATGAAATAAGAATCAGAACCTCATTTGATAGCTAAGCGGGGAATGGCCCACTTTATATTTTGTCGGAGGCAGTTTCCGCTGCCTGAGAGAAACAAATGAGAGTCCTTGCCACTGCGGCAGGGACTCTTTTCTTGTTACTTTTCTTGATGAATGGAAAATAATGTGTAATTTTGCATTTTGAAAAAGTCGGATGATATGCCTGAGATTAGTCGTTTTTATGGGATTATTATCAAGATGTTCTTCAAGCCGAAAGAACACGAACCGGCTCATATTCATGCAATCTATGATGAATATGTGGGGGTGTTTGACCTTTTCACTTTTGAGATGACTCTTGGTGATCTGCCCGAGAAAGCGCAGCGTCTTGTTCAAGAATGGTTGCGTGCTAACGCCAAATCACTTATCGATATGTGGAATACACAACAAATACATAAACTGCCACCT
>JAEEGI010001470.1_pt1 | contig 58720 bp, 30 predicted proteins | sample 8958751 | NCBI WGS metagenome assembly JAEEGI01 (sample SAMN16246545, study PRJNA631951) | gut metagenome | biome: gut microbiome; feature: rumen; material: KS-attached | host: Bos | place: Iran: Karaj | collected 2018-10
GTTAGTCTTGACAGTTGTCGGATTCCTGCCCCCAAAGAGAGCATAGTCCTAAGCACTTCATTGCGTCTTGATTTCTCAAGACTTTGAACCATAAGAGGATTAACAATTCCTCAATTCTACAAATATATTACCTTGTAAAATGATCACAAGAACCGACCCCGTGATCTAAGACCCCGTGATCTAACTGTCATCTGCGCTGGCCACCATCGGCAGCAACATCAGGAGGAATAAAAGGATTTGTTTCTTCATAGACTTATTGTTTTTGATTACTTCACCACGACTTTCATGCTCCTGTCACCTATCTTTGTGATAGTTACGCTGCCGGGCTGGAGGTTGGTATTAACCGTCGCACAGCCATTACGGCTGACAGTTTCACCTGCCAACATGCCGTTAGCACCATAGATGCTGATATGTGTCCCTTCGGCTACACCTTGAATGGTCAGCAAACCGCCCTGGCCCAGAATCATTGGAAGAGCGGAATGTGGTGTTTCAATACCTGCACTTTCATCCAAAGCTTTAAAAGTACCAAAGTAGCTCCAAGGCACAGTAGTTTTATAGTCGTTCAGACTACTGGCTGGCACATATAGCGTCGCATTCTGAGGATTGGAGTCTTGGAAAGCGTCTGCACTGGTCGAAGGGACGTCTTTAGACAGGCAGTAAACAGTCTTCATCTTTGTGCAGCTTGCGAAGGATTGCAAGTCTATTTTCCTCACGGAGCTACCTATGGTTATAGTTGCCAGGTTAGTACATCCTACGAATGATTTACCTATCGTGGTCACACTGTTAGGGATTACTATCGAAGTCAGGCTAGAGCAATTCTCGAAAGTAAGTTCGCTCAACATAGTTACGCTGTTGGGAATCGTCAATGACTTCAGACTGCTACAATTCCTGAAAACATACTCCCTTATATCCATCAGATTCTCGGAGAGAGTTATGGATACCAAGTTCTTGCAGCCAGAAAAAGACGCAGCACCAATTATTTCCACACTGTTGGGAATCGTCACGGAGGTCAATCCTGTACAATTCGCGAATGACCAACCCCTAAAAGACGTCACGCTGTTTGGAATGGTCACTGAGGTCATATCGCGACAGTTCACGAAAGCTTGCTCTCCAATGGTGTTCACCGTATATTCCTTTCCTTGATACTTTACTTTCTCAGGAATGGTAACGTTACCTGAATAATAGTTGGGATTATTCTCAACTGTTGCCTTGCCATTCGACGACAGACTGAAAAACATTCCGTTTATCTCTACAGTATCATCTGCGCTGGCCACCATCGGCAGCAGCATCAGGAGGAATAAAAGGATTTGTTTCTTCATAGCGCTATTATTGTTTTAGTTATTCTGGCGACAAAATTACAAAATCATTTCCACACCACCAAACAACTTTCTACTTTTTTAAGCCCCAGTACTGTCTACAATAAGTTGGGCTCATTTCTTTTCCTGGGCTTTCCATGGCCAAGGGGGCCAAAAGAAACCTTTTGCGTCGTTATTCTCCGCACTGTTGCGTAGAAAAACGTTAAATTTTGCAGCAAAATTTGGAGTTGTTCATGAAATACCTTATATTTGCTGGCAAAAAGAAAACCCATGAGTACATTGTATATTTGGCAAGAGGATAGTTGGCCTCATTTTACATGGAATAATGAGCAGATTGCCCGGTTGTTGGCAGAGACACATCAGCAGTTAGGCCGTCTGACTGGAATCGTCAGTATGTTTGGTTTTGAACAGAAAGCCAATACGTTTCTTGATGCAATGACTCAGGAAATCGTACACTCTGCGGAAATTGAAGGTGAAATACTCAACCATGACAGTGTTCGCTCTTCGGTCGCTCGTCAATTGGGTCTGCCTTATGCCGGCCTGCCTCGTATAGATCATTATGTGGAAGGTGTCGTTCAGATTATGGTTGACGCGACGCAGCATTTTGAACAGCCGCTAACCGACGAACGCCTTTTCGGGTGGCACGCGGCTCTTTTTCCTACTGGATATAGCGGAGCTTATAAAATCACCGTAGCCAACTGGAGACAGTCCCAGGATTCCATGCAGGTCGTCTCTGGGGCAATGGGACATTACCAAGTGCATTTCGAGGCACCTCCAAGTGAGCTGGTGCCTGCGATGATGACTCAATTTCTTGAATGGTTGAATGCAGACAATGACGTTGACCCGTTGATAAAAGCCGCCATTGCTCATCTTTGGTTTGTAACTATCCACCCGTTTGAAGATGGCAACGGAAGGCTTTGCCGTACTATCACGGAAATGATGCTTGCCAGAGCTGACGGGATGGCGCAGAGGTTCTATAGCCTGTCATCAGCAATCCTCAACAGTCGTAAGGACTATTATGAACAGCTGGAGCAGACCCAGAAAGGAACGACAAGCATTACTGCCTGGATAGAGTGGTTTCTCCAGGCACTACATCTGGCCATCGTAAGCTCGATAGAGAAGATGGATAGGGTGATTCAGAAAACGGATTTCTGGAATCGACATGCCGATACGCCCGTCAATGAACGCCAACGGAAAGTAATCAATCGTCTTTGGGATGGCTTTGAAGGCAAGCTGAATTCATCGAAGTGGGCCAAAATATGCCATTGCTCCCAGGACACAGCAATACGCGACATTCACGACCTGATGGACAAAGGAATATTGCGCGATACAGGTGAAGGAGGCCGCAGCAAGAACTATGAACTGTTGGATTTGGTAGATTTTGAAAATGGAGCAAAGAAGTAGATAAAGAGCTGAAGGGGTATAGTTCCACCTTATTATATTATATAGCATTCTTGTTTTATTTACAGACTATCCCAAATCGATATTGAACGATTTAGGATAGCAAATGATTAATATTGGCCTGACATTTACATCGTAGCAGTCAGGAAAGTAGCATTGCCGAAGATGTAAAGCACGTTTTCGCAGGCAGGCACCAGAATGGTCTCGCCCTGTCGAATATGGATCCCGTTGATGTTGGCCTCGCCCCACAGGCACATCACGATGACAAAGGAGTCGCAGTGGAAGTCAATCTGTTGTGCAACCTGAACCACCACACGGTGTACCACGAAATAGGGACAGTTGATAAGCTGGCTGATGGGCTTTGTTGAGTCATACGACGTGCGATACTCCGGCCACACCTGATAGTCGATGGCATCTTTTGCCTGCTCAATATGTAACTCGCGTGGATTACCATGCGAATCCTTACGCCCGAAATCATAGACGCGGTAAGTGATGTCACTGGTCTGCTGGATCTCAGCTAAGAAGTTGCCGGCACCGATAGCATGCAGTCGACCGGCCGGCAGGAAGTAGAGGTCGCCCTCATGGGCTTCGTGGGTAGAAAGGACGTCTTGCATGGGTGAATGATCGTTCACAGGTTCAGCCGTAGCCAATTGCTCATAGTCTTCTCGAGTGATGCTCTTCGAAAGCCCCGCATAGATTTTCGAGCCGACATCGCTCTTAATGACATACCACATTTCTGTCTTGCCAGCACAACCGTGCCGCTCCATAGCCAGTTTGTCGTCAGGGTGCACTTGGACGCTGAGGTCTTGGCGGGAGTCGATGAACTTGACCAACAGCGGGAACTGGTTGCCAAACCGTTTATAAACCTTCTGCCCCACGAGCAGTCCTTTGTATTTGTCGATGAGTTCGGTGAGATTCATGCCTACATCCACATCGTCAACAAGACCACGCTCCACGGCAATGCTTTCATGATCAGGCACACCGCTGATTTCCCAACTCTCACCGATATTTGGCTGTGCTGTATAGATTCCCTTGAACGGGGCTATCTGATAGCCACCCCAAATGGTGGTCTTCAGATATGGTTCAAACTTGTACGGTTTCATTTTCCTATGTTTTTTAAATTTTTCGTTCTATTATTTCTAAACACATGCGACCGTTATGATAAGGACATTTCCAGAATCCAGCCTTGTCATCAGTAGTATTCAGCGTCCTGTCGCGATGGCGACTCCAATACCACTCGCCATTCTTGTAATCTATCATTTTATCCTTGATATATTGCCAACAACAGAGGGCTTTTTTGAATGCAGATTCATCATGGAAATGCTGGAAAATGTTGATAAATCCAACAACAGCTTCGGCTTGCACCCCCTTATAATCCAGGCTCCAATATACGCCTCCATATTTCGGGTCAATGAAATGGTCGATAAAATACCGTTTGGCCCGGTTGGCCATTTCCAAATAGACAGGCTTCCGCAATACTCGATAGGCCGCCGAGAAAGTCCACAGGATGCGGGCGTTTAGGATGGCTCCCTTGTCAGCATCGGTGTTAAGCACATTGTTATTGTCAATACGCCCGTAGAAGCCGCCATGCTCATCGTCCTGCATGCGGTCTATCCAGAAGCGAAGGATGTTGTACTCCAACACCTCGCGCACTTCCTGTTTCAATATCTTCATCTCTTTCATTTATAATGGGCAAACATAGTTTACAATTTATTTGTACGGTTCTTTGCGATGAGTCGCTTGATGGTCTCCACACTGGCCGAGGTAGTCAGTCCATCCACGGGCGTGTTCATGCAGTAGTCGATGAGACGGTCGACACTTGACACGGCCACGTGCATACGGGTATCAGCCGAAGCATAGTATATCAATACCCGTCCGTCACCGTCTTTTATCCATCCATTCGAAAACGCCACGTTCATCACATCGCCGATATACTCGTCGCACTCAGGTACAAGGAAGTAACCGCCCGGCTGAGCAATTACGCGCGTAGGATCATCGATAGCCGTCATATACATATATAACACGTAGCGCAGACCGTCGGCAGTCATGCGTACCCCATGGGCCAGGTGCAGCCATCCCTTCGCCGTCTTCAATGGGTGCGGCCCCTCGCCGTTCTTCACCTCCATAATAGTGTGGTAGTGACGTGGGTTGATGATGATTTCCGCCTCAATTTCTGCATGGGTGATATCCTCAACGAGTCCCCAACCAATGCCGCCACCACTCCCTGTGTCGATGAAGCCGTCTTGGGGACGGGTGTAGAAGGCATACTTCCCGTTCACGAACTCCGGATGCAGCACTACATTACGTTGCTGGCTCTTCGACTTCAGATCGGGCAACCGCTCCCATGTCTTCAAGTCTTTTGTTCGGGCTATCGATGCAGTGGCCGTAGCTGCCGAGAGATTACCTGCCTGCGAGTCATCGTGGCGCTCTGCACAGAACACACCGTAAATCCATCCGTCCTCATGCTGGGTGATGCGCATATCGTAAATGTTCGTCGTGGGAACAAGTGTGTCTGGCATCGTAACAGGCTCTGGCCAAAAGTTCCACTGGTCTATACCGTTAGGCGATTCCGCAACAGCAAAGAAACTCTTGCGATCTGCTCCCTCTACGCGACACACCAACAGGTACTTGCCTTCCAACTTGATTGCCCCTGCATTGAGGACAGCATTCATCATAATGCGTTGCATCAAGTAGGGGTTGTCCCTTTCCGAGAAGTCATAGCGCCACTCCAACGGCGTATGCTCGGCGGTCAGTATGGGGTACTGATATTTCTCGTAGATACCGTTTCCGCCCTCTACAGGGCTGTTCTTACGTGCGAGTAATTCTGCATGGCGCTCGCGTAGTTGTTTTACTTTTTCTTGATAGCTCATTTTTATATAGTTTTATTGGATGATTCCTTTTAACGTATGAACATTTTTGCAACTTACCATTTTATTGAAGTCGTCGGCCCACGGCTGTCCGGGAACAGGACCAAAGAATTCCTTATGGTAGTTGCGCCAAAACAGGAAATAGCTGATGGGGTAGCAGTCCATGATGGGTTGCAGCACACGGGTGTACCACGTTGAGTCCGTCATGTTTTTCAACCCACACTCGGTCAGTGCTATCAGTTTGCCATGATTCCTGGCAAAGACGCTGAGGAAGTCAAGGTCGGCTGTCACCTGATTGACGAAATCCTCTTCCGTCCCCCACTGATAGGCATCCTCTCCCAATAGCGTCACCCGGTCATCACCCGGATAGCGCTGCATGAAGCGTGCTTCCGTCCATTGGCCGTCGAGATTCGGCGAATAGCTCCATAGCAGGTTGTCGAAGCCGCGCTGCCGAAAGTTGTCCTGTAACAGATTCCACAACTGCTTATATTCCTCTGCAGTACATAGTTTCTCGCCCCACCAGAACCACGAACCATTGTTCTCGTGCCAAGGTCGGAAGATGATGGGTACTGGCTGTCCCTTGCTGTCACTTAGCGTACTGATGAAGTTGGCCACACGCCCCATCCATTGTCGGAACTTCTCATGCTGACTGCCGCCAGGCAGAATGTTGCGCACCACGGTGGAGTCGCTGACATCCCAGGCCGTGCCACCCGTCAATGGGTTTCTGGGATGCCACGAAAGGGTGACGATGCCGCCCCGCTCATGATGGGCTATCAATTCATCATGGATACGGGTGAAAGGAACGCTATCGAGGTTCTTTGCGTCGCCCATTTCTATGCCACCGAGGTCAAAGCCCATCACGGCAGGATAGTCGCCACATGTCTCTTTCGTGTCGCTGCGCCCAAGTTCCGGCTTCGAGGGGTCTGCGATACCCGACCAGTTGACGCCATAAAAAGGATCGTCCTGATGCCCCATCATATAGCCTTTGGTCTGTAAGCCCTGTAACCGTTCTTCCAACTGCCCGCTTACTGTCTGTTTTAATTCAAACACGCGGCTAGCATAATCCTCCCACAATGGCACCTCAATACCAACATTCATGAGGAAACTGCCTGTGAACCGCTTGCCGCTGAGGGCACATGGATTTTGACCGACACGTACATTCTTCTCTGTCAGTGTATAGGTTTTTCCGGGGTTCAGGCCAGCTAGCCGAATGCGGGGAATGGCCTGACCATAGTAGTTTTCTATCTTATAAATAAATAAGGTGGCTTGGTTTTTTGCATCATTCACATACATGAGTGAGGCCACACCTTTTTTGTCGTATGGAGAAATAAGGCGGAAGAGGTCGCCTGTCTGAACAATCGTTCGCATCTCCTTGTAGTCCCTGAAGCACGTCTCCGCCTGACTGCGCTCTTCCTGCGTCATGTCCTTGGGCTGCAGTTCAATGCCAAGGCGGCCACTCATGGCTACATCGCAACGGAACTTCACGGGAATGACCCGTCCGCCCGTATTCCAGTAGGGACAGTGGTTAATATGGGCAGCCATGGCGTTGGCGGGGAAGAAGAGCGAAGTGCCCCATTGGATATAGACGCGCTGCAGGGCATCAGTATTGTCACTGACCCAAAACTCGTCGAAATAGGGTAGCAATCCGTAGTTGGCACGGCCGCCACCCGAGGCGCAGTCCTGAATCACGACGTCGGGGTACTTGGCGCGGATGCGTTGCAACACCTTCAGCAGCCCAAGGTGATAATCCACGTAGAGGTTCGTCTGTTTCGCCATGGGCAGATAGAGCGAACCGACGTTCTGTATCGAGGCGTTGGCATCCCATTTGATATAGGCAATCTCTGGGTACTGTGTCAGCAAGTCATCCACAATCTTAAATACAAAGTCTTGCACCTTCTGGTTTGTCATATCAAGCACTAATTGCGTACCTCCACGACCCAATTTCAGTACCCGTCCTTTCGTCTGTAATGCCCATTCTGGATGCTTCTCAAAGAGTTCGCTCTTAGTGTTCACGGCCTCCGGCTCAATCCATATGCCGAATTTGATGCCCTTCTCGCGGGCGGCATCGACTAAAGCCTTCAGTCCGCCGGGCAGTTTCTTTTTGTCCACTACCCAATCGCCCAGCGTCGATGAGTCATCATTGCGCTGATACTTGTCGCCAAACCAGCCGTCATCCATCACGAACAGTTCACCGCCCAGTTTCGAGATGTCATCCATCATCTGAACCATGCGCTCCTCATTGATGTCAAAGTAAAGACCCTCCCACGAGTTCAACAGAATGTTGCCTACATTCATGCCACGATGCAGCATACCGCAAGTCCGCGCCCAGCGGTGGAAGTTCCGACTCACGCCGCCCATGCCCTCTTCGCTGTAAGTCAAAGCTAGATGAGGAGTTAGGAAGACCTGCTTCGGCTCCAAAATATACTCCGAAGCCTGCGGGTCTATGCCGGCATAGAAATGATGGAAGTTCTTGTCGGTGGTATTAACGCGTAGTTCGAAGTTGCCGCTCCAGCAGAGTGCGGCGCCGATAGTCCTGCCATGCTGCTCATTAGGCTGCCCGTCTAATGAAAAAATCACCTCAGGTGCATCTAAGTGAGCATTGCGTGCTCCGTCTGAGTTACGAATCACCTGTAGACCGCGCGTCAGTGGCTCCTGCGTCACGTCGGTTTCCGAAGCCCAGTCGCCATGCAGATGCGTCAGCCACACGTCGCCCCGCCTTATTGTCAGATGACCAGAGTCGAAACGCTTAAGTGTGATGCTACCTTTTTCATGGTGGCAAATCTCTGTCCATGTCTCGATGACATCAACCTTGTTATAGGCTTTAAAAAATACCTTTATCGTTATTGGTTGTAGTTTGTCCTTCATTGTAAAGGTGTGGACAATAGCATCGACTTCACTCGTGGAACTGTAGTCTGTCACCTGCAACTCAAGATTCAAGTCACCGTCCGTATGCTGCACCTGCAATGCGGGCAGATGAATCATGTCGACTGTGCCGAAGGTGGGCAGGGTAGCAAAATTGAAATCGCTGCCTGCCGCTTTCAGTTGTCCTACTTCAGTAATTTTGGCACCATAATAGTCTTGTTTCAGATCCTCCCCTTCGTTAGCGTGTAACACCAACGACGAGTTCGGTGTCGAGACAATCACTTGACCTTCCCAAAGGCTATGGGTGGGCTCGGGAATGGCACTTGCTTCTGGTGCCCCCAGGAGCAACGCCACTCCTATTACAATCTGAAATCTGTTCATACCAACTTATAAAATAATAAATAACTAATTAAATATTATCAACTGTTTCAGTCTTTTAACTCCTTTAAAAGCCAGTTTTCCCACTCGTCCCACTGTTCCTGGAACCAGAAGTGCCATGTGGCCTGATAAGGCGAAATCTCCTTAGGTCCAGTCACCGTATTGTAGGTGGCCCAAGCTGTGGTAGGGGGCACTACATCGTCACAATAGCCAAAAGAAAACCAGCCCTTTTGACTGTTGGTAATCAGACGCGCAAAATTCACGCCGTCGTAATAACGCGACACCTCGATCTGCTTCTCCTGGCCCTTGCCTTTGTTCCAATAGAAGTAGTGTGGCCAGCCGCAGGCTATACCTCGCAGCGAGTTGGTATGGTCACAAAGGGCTGCGTGCACAGGGGCGTAACAAGTGATGCGTTTGTCAAGTCCTGCTGTGGCCAGCGTCAGAAATCCTCCCTGACTCGAGCCCGTTACACCTGCATTCTTTCCGTCCCACGGGGTGTACTGCTCTATATAGTCCATCGCACGGATACATCCCATAATCACATGATGATAGTAGTGCTTCTCGCGCGAGTCCATATTATACTCCCAGTAGCCTCTCAGCGCGCCGTTGTTCAGGTTGTCGTAAACGCCCTGCTTCATCGTTACGGGTACGCCATGAATACCGATTTCAAGTGTGATCACACCCTGCGATGCAGTGTAGACATCACCTTCATAGGGGCGCACGCCCGCACCTGGCACTCTCAGCAACGCGGGATACCTGCCTTCCTTCACGGGCACGCATAAAATACCATAGGTACGCGAGCCCCACTGCTCGTTATGGAAACTTATCTCATAGACATTCACATCCTTCGTGCAGCGCTCGGGCAAAAGGCGCTTTGTCGGGTCGAGATCTGTCTTGCGGGCCTCGACTATCGACTGCTGCCAGAAGTCGGCGAAGTCGGAAGGCATAATGGTCGAGGGTTGCAATTTCTCAGGCGAGAAGGCAGCTGCACAGGCACCGCGATAGTCCTTGCCATCGACGTGTGCCATAACATCCACACGATAGAATCCTGGCGAAGTCATTTTACCTGTCAGCTTCAGCGTGCCGTCTTTCAGCGTGACGGTCTTCTTGGTGTCCTGATACATCTCTGGACCAGCAGCATAGTCTATGATGACATCACTGACAAGTGTGCCTGAGCGACGAACTTCCACCGTGAACCTAGCCGTCTCGCCTACACGATAATTCCAGTCTTGGTGATCGGGTTCCACGGTTACAACAATGCTGTTACCCCTGATTTGCGCCCTTATGGGCAACATGACCAGAATGGCCAATAAAAGGAAAACCAGTCTTTTCATTTTTACTATTGTTAGTTTAACCGCTGCAAAGTTAGATAAATTTGCATGATTAGCCTTGAACTTTCTTAGCAAAGTCTGCTACTTTTTTAATAAAGCATAGAACCAAAATTATTAGAATGCAGAAAAGTGTCAGTATTGGTTAAAATAGAGTTGTTCCATTTCGTTAAACTGTTTTAATTTTGCAGGCGAATCGACAAAAACAACTCAATTTACTAATTATAAAATAAGTATGAATCAAAACTTTAGAAAGACAGCGCTGCTGATGGGTGCCGCGGTCCTCATGGGACTCGGTTACTCGTCAAATGCCAATGCCACAGAATCTCCACAGGAGGTGCAACAGGCTAAGAAGATCACAGGAACTGTGGTCGATGCTATGGGTCCCGTCATCGGAGCCAGTGTTGTCGTGAAAGGTACAACGAACGGTGTCGCCACCGATTTCGACGGAAACTTCTCACTGAACGCTGCTCCTGGTCAGACCCTGGTTATCTCTTTCATTGGTTATGTAACCAAGGAAATCAAGGTCACTGCTGGTCAGACCAAGTACAATGTCACCCTTCAGGAAGACAAGCAACTGCTTGATGAGGTGGTAGTGGTCGGCTATGGTACGATGAAGAAGAGCGACATCTCGGGCGCCTCGGTTTCATTGGGCGAGAAAGCCGTCAAAGGTTCTATAATTACCTCTCTCGATCAGTCACTGCAAGGTCGTGCTGCCGGTGTGACCGCAGTGTCCACGTCTGGTGCTCCTGGTTCTTCTTCAGCCATTCGTGTGCGCGGTACGGCAACCATCAATGCCAATGCAGAACCTCTTTATGTAATTGATGGTGTGCCTGTTCAGAGTGGAGGATCATCAGGTGCTGACTATGGACTAGGCGATGCATTAGGTAATGGTAAGGTATCTACTATTTCTCCGTTGTCAACCATTGACCCTGCTGACATTGTATCGATGGAAATTCTGAAGGATGCTTCTGCTACCGCAATCTATGGAGCTCAGGGTGCTAATGGTGTTGTGCTGATTACTACGAAGCATGGTAAGGCTGGCGAGGCTAAGTTCTCATACAACGGTATGGTGGCAGTAAACCGTCAGACGAAGCGCCTTGATATGATGAATTTGCGCGAGTATGCCCAGTTCTATAATAACTTGGTAGAACAAGGTGAGGCTACTGCCAATGCTAATTATAACGATCCTTCGTTGTTAGGTAAAGGTACAAACTGGCAGGACGCCGTGTTCCAGACAGCATTGCAGCACTCGCACCAACTTAGTGCACAAGGCGGTACGGATAAGGTCCAGTATTATGTCAGTGGTTCGTATATGAACCAGGAAGGTACGATTATCGGATCGAAGTTTGACCGTTTCTCTGTTCGTGCAAATATTGACGCACAGCTTAAGTCTTGGTTGAAACTGGGATTGAACGCTACATTTTCGGATACCAACGATGATTTGAAGCTTGCAGACTCAGATGAAGGTATTATCAATTACTCGTTAACAACAGTTCCTTCTATACCTATTTATAATGTAGATGGTAGCTATAGCAGCATCTCACAGGAAGGCTATACCAACCCGAACCCGGTAGCTTTGGCTATGATGGATGAGATTTTGCTGAACCGTAAGAAATTGACAGGTAACATCTTTTTTGAAGTGACCCCCATCAAGAATCTAGTTTGGCACGCTGAACTTGGATACGATATTTCCAGCTCAAAGGGTGAGCAATGGGAACCCACAGTGAATCTGGGAACCTGGACCCGTACTACGAACACCAGTGCCATCCAGAAGAACTCCAGCACTTTCTGGCAATTGAAAAACTATATCACATACAACTGCATGTTTGGCAAACATAACGTTACTGCCATGGTTGGCCAGGAGTGTTGGGAGTCTAAATACGACTATTCGAGCGTTGCCAATACAAATCTTCCTTCTGACGAAGTACATAATCCAAAACTGGGTCAAGGTACTCCACAGATCAACTATGGTTTCGGAAGTTCTTCGATGGCTTCATTCTTTACACGTTGGACATATAGCTACGACAACCGCTACAACGCGACTTACACCTACCGTTATGATGGTAGTTCTAACTTTGGTCCGGAGAAGCGCTGGGCAGGATTCCACTCTTTTGCAGCTTCATGGCGATTTACCAATGAGAAATTCTTCAAGCCTTTAGAGAAGGTTATCAGCAATGGCAAGCTGCGTGCAGGATGGGGACAGACGGGTAACTCTAACATTGGAGGCTACCTTTGGGGAACCACCATTGGTTTAATTAAGAGCTCGCTCGGTAACGCTTACAAGCCTCAGAATCTGCCTAACGAGTCAGTGAAATGGGAGAAGCAGGAGCAGTGGAACGTTGGTCTTGACCTTGGTTTCCTGGATGACCGCATCAACCTCGTTGTTGACTGGTATCGTAAAGAGTCGAAAGATATGTTGATGAATTTGCAGTTGCCCTCATACATGGGAACATCTGGTAACGGATCTTCTGCCCTTACAGCTCCAATGGGTAACTATGGTCATATTCGCAACACAGGTTTGGAAATCTCGTTAAATACTCGCCCGATAGTTGGTAAGTTCGAGTGGGAATCAGAAGCACAAATCTCGTTCAACAAGAATAAGCTGATTGCACTTGACGGTACCGACAATGCTCAGATTGTAGGTTATGGACAGTGGAGTGACGTAGTTAGCGTAACAAATGTGGGAGAGAGTTTGTTTAATTTCTATGGTTACGTAACAGACGGTGTATACACCTCATTGGAAGATATTCAAAATTCTGCCAAGCCTGCCAAATATCCCTCTAACGGTGTTTTCGCAAAGAATACTACAGTATGGGTGGGTGATATCAAGTACAAAGATCTTAACGATGACGGTGTTATCGACGAGAACGACCAGACCAACATTGGTTCACCGCTTCCTGATTTTACCTTTGGATGGAACAATACCTTCCGTTATAAGAACTTCGATTTGAACATCTTTATTAACGGTTCAGTAGGCAATAAGGTTATGAACTATATGAAGATGAAGCTAACGCATATGAATTCGACATGGACTAATCAGTTGGTAGATGCACTTGACTGTACAAAACTGGTTGCCATTGATCCTAATAAAGACTATTCGGCTGGTGTTGACCGTGGTGACGGACAGTTGGTGTATAACTGGTACGACGACATCACTAATGTAAGAGTTGGAACAACAGGTGCTTTGCCACGTGCAACTATCATGGATCCTAACGATAACGACCGTATTTCGGATCGCTACATTGAGGATGGAAGCTATCTGCGACTGAAAAACATTACATTGGGCTATACATTCCCCAAGAAGATGATTAAGAATCTGGGGATTGAGACTCTGCGTATGCAGGTGAACATTCAGAACTTGTTTACCATTACAGGCTATGACGGTTACGATCCTGAAATCGGTGTATCTACCGCTTCGAACAACGTTATGGGACTCGATAATGGACGTTATCCCTCACCAACTACTTATAGCTTCGGATTGAACGTTAGTTTCTAATATAACCACTTAAATACATATTAGGATATGAAATTTATAAATATAAAATACATAGCAGCACTGGCAATCTATGGAATGGCGATGACGTCCTGTGAAGACTTCTTGGATAAGCCCAATGAGGATAGCTATAACGCCAACAACTACTATAAGACCGACGAACAGTGCGTAGCAGGCGTAAACTACCTGTACAATTCGCCTTGGTATGACTATCAGCGTGGCTTCTTCAAAGTAGGTGAAGGCCTTTCTGGTAACCTCTACATGAGCAATTCTCCTTACTGTACTTTCACGCTTAACGGTACCGACTCGGATCTGAAGAATATGTCTTACTCTCTATGGGCTGTTATCGGACATTCAAGTACCGTTTACAATTATATAAATGGAGCCAGTGGTCCTTCTCAGGCTGTAAAGAATCGCTGCATGGGTGAAGCTCTCGTTTGGAAAGCCATGGCTTATTTCTATCTTGTACGTTCATTCGGTGAAGTACCCATAGTACATAATAATACGAACGAACTGACTGGTGCATATAATTCAAAGCAGAAAGTATGGCGTTCCGATGTTTATGAATATATTATCATGACTTTGGAAAAAGCCCGTGAATTACTTGCTGGTGTAAACACTCCCACCAATGGCCGTGTGGACTATTATTCTGCTACAGCTCTGCTTGCCAAAACTTATTGGATGAAGGCAGGTGTTAGTGGAAGTATCAATGCTGATGATATGGCCAAGGCTGCACAATATGCCAAGGAAGTAATTGATAACAGCGGTCGTACACTGGAAAGTGACTACTCAGAAATCTTCCAAGGCCACAACAACAACTGTTCTGAGAGCCTTATCGCATGGCGATGGACTGCTGACGGAAATGTATGGACTGCGCAGAACTCGTTGGAAAGTGATCTCGGTATGACGGGTATGGAAGGTTACAGTGCCTCTTGGGGTGACTGGACAGATCCATCAGTAGACCTTCAGGAAGCTTTTGGTATCAGTCTTCTTGAAAATCAACCTGATGCTTGGATTAACAATGTTGACACCCGACTGAAGGCTACCATGATGTTGCCAGGCTTCAACTATAGTTACATGTGGCGTGATCACGAGATTGACGCAACGTCTCATGAGTTTGGCTTTAGCTATCTCAAATTCATGTTCGACAAGAATTACAATACATCAGCTCCTGGTCAGCTTAATTCTGCTACAGGTTCTAACTGTGTGAAGCATCTCTATGGAAACACAACTGACCATATCGCAGAATTTGGACATTCTGATGCTCGTATGTCGAGCTCACTTTCTACCCATTTGTTGCGCCTTGCTGATATCTACCTTATTTATGCTGAGGCTGTAATGGGTGCAGCTAAGTCCACCAACAATGCGTCTGCCATCGATGCCTACTATGCAGTGCGTAGCCGTGCTATCAAAAATGCCAAGCGCCCGTCAGTCATTACGTTTGAAGACATCTGGCAGGAGCGCCGACTGGAGCTGGCTATGGAGGGTGATCGTTGGTTCGATTACGTGCGTGTAAGCTATTTCGACCCCGAATTCTGTGTCAACGAATTGAAAGCTCAAAAGCGTAACAGCTTCTGGGGCTTGAGCGATTCCTATAAGACATATTATGAAACAGGAGTATGGGATGTTTCTAATGCTGGCTACGACACATCGGCAGCCCCCGCAAATCCTGAGGCTATGATGAAGACAAGTCCCGACGGCACGAATCGCTACTTCTTTATGCCCTTCCCACAGGAAGACGTGGTGTTCAATGCCAACTTGGGTAGTAATGTTGACGGTGTACATGTTGACGTTCGTGAAACTTACAGCTACTAATTTTAATTGTGAAAGATTATGAAGATATATATAAATAAAATAGTTTTCTTGTCCTTGGCCGTTGTTGCAATGGGATTAAGTTCATGCAAAGACGAACCTGACAAGTATGAAGTGGCTGACGGACTGCCTTCTGTGAAATATGTCCGCTGCCTAGGCTCCGAGATTAAAAGCTACAATGATGCCCCGGACACTCATTATACTAATGGTGAGCTTGTCACAGAGGCATCGCCACAGAGTATTCTTTGCCTCGTTGGTGATAACCTGCGTAGTGTATATGAAATCTATTTCAATGATAAGCAGGGTATCCTTAACTCTAGCTATATCACTGATAATACGCTGATTGTTCAGATTCCACGGTCTGTTCCTGATTTGGTAACAGATAAGATATACATGGTAACACAGTCAAAAGATACTGTCACATACGATTTCCATGTTATCATTTCCGCTCCGCAGATTAATGGTATGGGTAATGAGTATGCCCAGATAGGCTCTACTCAAACGCTTACGGGTAATTACTTCATAGATGATCCTGGTACACCGCTGACAATCAACTTTACCGGTGCAAACAATACGCAAGTAAAGGCCCCTATCACTAACATTGCAAGTGACTACACAAGTGTGGAATTTACCATACCCGAGGGTGCTAAGGAAGGTCCGATCTATGTCACATCTGTCTACGGTACAACGAAGACGAGTTTCTATTATCGTGACTCACGTGGAATGCTGTTTGACTTTGATACCACAGGCCTCGATAATCACGGATGGAATGGACATAGTTCGACAACAGACGAAACGGCTTTAAGTGGCAACTTTATTCAGTTGGGTGATGGTGTTGCAGCTATGAACCCGTCTGCATGGGATGAGCAACATTTCTCATTCGTGTACTGGCCTGGAAGTTGGAACTCACCTGAGAATTACCAGGACGGAGATACTGGTAAGCGACTTACTGACTTAGCCGATTTCTCAGACTGGACTAATATGGCTCTTAAATTTGAGATGAACATTCCAAAGGACTACCCATGGAGTGATTGTGCCCTGCAGATATGTTTTGCAGGTGTAGATAAGGTGACATTCGGAAACCCTGGAAGTGATATTTACGGTAATACCGTTGCCGGAGCTAACAACATCTACATGACAGACAACAGTAATCCGCGTGCACTTTATCGTCCTTGGACAACTACTTCTACAAAGAGTTTTGATACCAATGGAGAATGGATTACCATTACTCTTCCTTTAGCTTCAAACTTCATTTATGGATGGGATGGCTCCAAATCATCTGGTTCCCTTTCCTCTGATAGCTTTACCAGTCTCTGGTTCTTCTTAGCACAAGGTGGTATTAAGGGTACGGAGTGTACTCCTATCATCAAGATTGATAATATCCGTGTAGTTCCTAACAAATAAGCAAGTATAAGTTATGAAAGACTTCAAAAATATATTCACATTGTTGGTGGTAGCCCTCATAGGGCTATCGCTGACAGGGTGTAACGAAGATGACCTTGACACCAATCCGTATAATAAGTCGGGCGTAAATCTTCTGGCCTTTGGACCAGCACCCATCCTGCGTAATACTGAGATTCGCATTACGGGAACGAACTTAACAAATGTTGATAAGGTAATATTCCCTCATGCTGCTAATGTTGATGTCGCTTTGGCCGAGGTGGAAAAGGCAAATTTCAACCATGTAGATAATGAGAATATCTATGTCAATATTCCTGATGAGACAGTTCCTGGTAATATCCGCCTCGTCGCAGGCCGTGATACAATTACGTCTGAAGGCATTTTAACCTACAAAGAGCCTATCGAAGTAACATCTATTTCTCCCGTGACAGGTTTGAATGCTGGTGACGAGATTAGTATCAAGGGAGACTATGTATACAACATCGCTGAGGTAATCTTTACCTCTGGTGTTTCGGGCGCCCCCGTGCTTGCAGAAGAGTTTACTTATGTATCGCGTCGCGAAATACGTTTGCGCGTTCCTTTGGCTGCAGAAAGTGGTGTTATCTCTTTTAATGATGGCGGTGATTGGGAATTTGAGTTTGAAACTCCTATTACTATTTTGACAGCTTCTATAACAGGACTTGATCCCGTCTACGCAGATTTCGGACAGCAAATCAAGATCAATGGTGTCAATCTACACACTGTTGAGAGTGTATATTTTGGAGGTGCCGTATCTGCAGAGTTTACTGTTAGTAGTGACAATAAGACAATAACGGCGACCGTTCCTGCAGAGTGTAAGTCTGGAGCTATTTCATTGGTTCTCTATTCTGGCGCTGCATTGATGACCGATGAGTTCGCTGTTCCGACTATTTCCTTCTTGTCTTTCTCCAAGACCAAGGATATCAAGGTGGGCGATGTGATCACCATCACTGGTGAGAATCTCGACCGTATCAGCAGTATCTCACTGCCTGGCTATGGCATCCTGTCCGATGAAGAGTACACCATCTCTGGTAACACACTGACCTTCACCGTACCAGAGGGTATGACCGACGGTAAGATGTTGATTGTACAGAACAGCTTCATCTCGATCGAACAGGGTCTGATGATGTACAGCGAGGCTCCAGAGATCGTCATCTGGGCAGGTAGCAAGACTATCGGCAACTGGGATGGCTCTATGGGCGATCTGTCATGGGGTGGCTATGATTGGAGCACCGTCCAGCCTGGACAAGTGCTTTCTGTATACCTCACACCTGATTTGTCAAATGGCTGGTCACAGATCCGCTTTGGCAACGGCTCATGGGCTGCTCTGCCTAGCACAGGCGGTGAAATTGCATTGTCAGCTGATATGGACAAGGTGACGGTAGCACTGACACAGGCAGACATTGACGAACTGGTCAACAATGGCGGTTTGGTACTCTGCGGTGCATACTACACAGTAACCAAGGTTACACTCTCCGTACTTGAGACAGTGCTGTGGAAGGGTGAGCTTGGTCCTACCAACTGGAATGGTGACAAGAGCATTATGCTTACCGACGACATGAAGGCCGAATTGCAGGCTGGTCGCACCATGGGTATTGAGTTCAAGTGCGACGAAGGCGGTGGACAGGTAGAGATCTGCGGAACATGGTGGACAGGTCTTGAAGGTCCGAAGCTGGTATATGGTACTAATGGCGAGGGACGTGCCATCATGGACTTCCCTGCTAGTACCACAAAGTTCGAATGGCCGCTCAATCAGGGTGACATCGACATCCTGCTGCAGCAAGGTGGTATCCTGTTTGTAGGTAATGGTGGCCTTACTATCACCAAGTGGTATGTGAAGTAACGTATGAGAAGAGTTCTATTGCTGATATATCTGGTCTGTTGCATGGCTGCGGTTCATGCCGAAGACTTTGCCTATCTCACGATTGTGGAGACAGACGGCACAAAGACGTCTTTGACGGCAGTAGGCCTGAGCATTCAGTTCGGTGAGAACACACTCACTGCCACCAATGCCTATACTGCTGAGCAGAAGACTGTCAGTCTGACGCAACTGGCCTCAATGAACTTCTCGAATAATGATGAAACCACCGGCCTGGGCAATATCCAGGTCGGTGGCGACATCGATATCCATCATGCCGATGCAGTCTATACCCTTCAGGGTCAGCAGCTGCCCTCCAACAGACAGTTGCCCAAAGGCATCTATATCATCAGAAAAGGCAACGTAACCCAAAAACTGCAAGTAAGATGAAGAAAAGACACCTCGCCCTCCTGTCTGCCATTGTGATGACCGTCACTATGATGGCCCAGACCATCACTGTGACCCAGGCCGATGGCACTACAAAGCAGATAAGTGCTGCCGATGCAGGCAATATGACATATTCACAGACAGACGGCACGCTTACCATCGGAGGACAGCCATACGTGGTGGCAAACATCGATGTAGATACAGAAAACGCCAATATTGCAACAAGCAGCGTGGCTGGTACGACAGATGCTGCCAAGCGTCTCTATCGCTATTTCCGCAATAACTACGGCAAGCGCATCATCTCGAGCGTGATGGCCGATGTGGCCTGGAACCACAGCCTTGCAGAAAAGATCAAGAAGAACATCACAGGCAAATGGCCCGCCATGAACTGTTATGACTTCATCCACATCTGCGTGCCCGACGGTAACGGATGGATTGACTATTCTGATATTACGCCTGTCACGGAATGGGTAGACAAAGGCGGTATCGTACAGCTGATGTGGCACTTCAACGTTCCTGTTGATGCCGATACCACCCCTGGCACCAACGGCAGCGGAGTGACCTGCTCGCCAGACAAGACCACGTTCAAAGCCTCGAATGCCTTAGTCGACGGCACTTGGGAGAACCGTTATTTCTACGCCCAGATGGACCGTGTCATCGCAGTCATCCTGAAACTCCAGGAGGCTGGCATCGCTGCTACCTGGCGCCCCTTCCACGAGGCAGCGGGCAACGCCACCGCCAAGCAGCAGGCCAACTGGACCAAAGCGTGGTTCTGGTGGGGCTATGATGGGGCTGAGACCTATAAGAAACTCTGGATCGCCATGTTCGACTACTTCAAACAGAAGGGCGTCAACAACCTCATCTGGATCTGGACCACACAGAACTACAATGGCAACAGTGCCAACTATAATCAGGATACCGACTGGTATCCCGGCGATGCCTATTGCGACATGGTAGCCCGCGACCTCTATGGCTATACAGCCGCCCAGAATGCCCAGGAGTTCACGGAGATTCAGGCCACCTATCCCAACAAGATGGTGGTGCTCGGAGAATGTGGCTGGGACAGCAACGACAAGACGGGTAAGCCTCAGGGCGACATCGTTGAGTGCTGGAACGCAGGTGCCAAGTGGGGACACTTCATGGTATGGTACGACGGCAGTGCCGGCAACAAGTCGGGCACGATGGTCAGTGATGCCTGGTGGACATCGGCGATGAAAAAAGAGAATACCGGCATCGTGGTAAACCGCAGCCTTGTGAAATACTAATCCGACCTCACTATTTCCTCACAGCGGTAGCAAATTTTTCACTTTTCACTGTTCACTTTTCACTTCAAACGATTACCTTTGTCTTCTGGTATTTCTCGCGGAATTCGGTGGGACTGCAACCCTTGCGCTTGCGGAACAGGCGGTTGAAGTTGGAAAGCGTGTTGAAGCCCGTTGTCCAACAAATCTCGCTGACGCTGTCGGCGGTATCCACCAGCAAGCGGGCAGCATGACCCAGACGGATGTCAACGATATACTCCGAGATGTTCTTCCCCGTGCGCTGCTTGAAGTAACGACTGAAAGCCGAAGCCGTCATACCCACAAGACCGGACAACTGTTCCAGATTCATCTCGTCCTTATAGTGCTTGTCGATATAGTTCTTCACCTTCATGATCCGTTTCGACTCACTTCCCACCTCGACCTTGGCAAACGACGAGGAGGCCAGCTCCCTGGCATCGTCGAACTTCGACAGTTCATAGAGTATAGAGAAAAACTCCTGCACAGCCAGGAATCCTTCCTCAATGGACGAAAGCCGGACAAGACGGTGGTAAACCAGCATGATAGCCTGAGGAGGAAAGGCCAGTCCACGCTGTGCCCTGTTCAGCATGTGATAGATGGATTTATAAGAGTTGTACCTGAATGGCGATGTAGACAGGTCAAAATTCAGTCGGAACTGCACCGTCACCTCATGGATGTCCTCACTCTTGCATTCGTGCTGTTCCCACACATGTTCCAGATCAGGACTTGTGATAAGCACTAAGTCCAGATCGTCGATCACCTCGCTTGAATCACCTACAACACGCCTGGTACCCGCAGCATTAGCCACAAAGTTCAGCTCCAACACGTCATGTATATGTATAGGGTAGTCGAACTCCTTTTTGTGACGGTCGGCCACATACATGAAGTCATTCTCACTCAATGGTGTTATCTCGCGTAATACTCTTGTTTCCATTTTCATTCGTTTCTTGGGCGGCGAAATTAGTATTTTTATAGCTCATCGCCAAATAAAAAGTGTTAAATTATGATTAATCCAAGTGCGATTGGGAAATCTTTTTGTAATTTTGTGACCAACATATACAAATGACCTATGGCAACAGTTGACGACAAGAAAGTGATTTTCTCGATGGTTGGAGTGAGCAAGACCATCCAGCAGAACCAGAAACAAGTGCTCAAGAATATCTACCTGAGTTTCTTCTATGGTGCCAAGATCGGTATCATCGGTCTGAACGGTGCAGGTAAGTCTACACTGATGAAGATCATTGCCGGACTGGACCAGCAGTATCAGGGCAATGTGGTGTGGAGTCCAGGCTACAGCGTGGGCTATCTGCCCCAGGATCCGCCGCTGAACGAGGAGAAGACGGTGAAGGAAAACGTCATGGAAGGTGTGCAGCACGTGTACGATGCACTAGCCGAATACGACGAGATCAACGTCAAGTTCGGACTGCCTGAATACTACGAGGATCCTGACAAGATGGACAAGCTGATGCAGCGACAGGCCGAACTACAGGATATCATCGATTCTACTGATGCCTGGAATATGGATTCGAAGCTTGACCGTGCGATGGCGGCCCTGAACTGTCCGCCAGGCGATTGGCCTGTAACGAACCTGAGCGGTGGAGAGCGCCGTCGCGTGGCATTGTGCCGCCTGTTGCTTCAGAAACCCGATGTACTGTTGCTCGACGAGCCTACCAACCACCTGGATGCCGAGTCGATCGACTGGCTGGAGCAGCACCTGCAGCAGTACGAGGGAACGGTGATTGCCGTCACCCACGACCGCTATTTCCTCGACGATGTGGCCGAATGGATCCTGGAACTCGATCGCGGTGAAGGAATCCCCTGGAAGGGTAACTATTCGTCGTGGTTGGAGCAGAAGTCGCAGCGGTTGGCGCAGGAGGAGAAGACGGCCTCGAAGCGCAGAAAGACGCTGGAGCGCGAGCTGGAGTGGGTGCGTATGGCACCGAAGGCTCGTCATGCCAAAGGAAAGGCCCGTCTGAATTCCTACGAGATGATGCTCAACGAGGAGCAGAAGCAGAAGGAGGAGAAACTCGAAATCTTTATCCCCAACGGTCCGCGTCTGGGCAACAAGGTGATCGAGGCCGAGCATGTGGCAAAATCCTATCCTGAGAAGCCGCTGTTCTCCGACCTTAACTTCACGTTGCCGCCCAATGGCATCGTAGGTGTGATCGGACCTAATGGCGCTGGAAAGACAACACTGTTCCGTCTGATTATGGGCCTGGAGCAGGCTGATGCAGGTTCGTTTGCTGTGGGCGAGACGGTGAAGCTGAGTTATGTCGACCAGCAGCACAAGGATATCGACCCCGCAAAATCCGTCTATGAAGTGGTGAGCGGCGGCAATGAGACCATCCGCATGGGCGGTAAGGATGTCAACGTGCGGGCCTATCTGTCGCGGTTCAACTTCAGCGGCGCCGATCAGGAGAAGAAGTGTGCGGTACTGTCTGGCGGTGAGCGCAATCGCCTGCATCTGGCCATCGCGCTGAAGCAGGAAGGTAATGTGCTGTTGCTCGACGAGCCCACCAACGATATCGACGTCAACACGCTGCGTGCACTCGAGGAAGGTCTTGAGGCTTTTGCCGGCTGTGCTGTCATCATCAGCCACGACCGCTGGTTCCTGGATCGTATCTGCACGCACATTCTTGCCTTTGAGGGAGAAGGAAAAGTATTCTATTTCGAGGGCAACTACAGCGAATACGAGGCCAACAAGGCCCAGCGCTTAGGCTTGGAAGAGCCCCGACGCGCCCGCTATCGCAAACTGATGGAGGAGTAAGCCACGCAGCGTGATTCGCTGAAGAAAAACAGGTGTTCGTTGAATAGATGATGCGGACGCCTGTTTTTTTATTAACTTTGCAGCAGGAAATATAACTAAATGAAAATATGAAGAAGATTTTATGTTTATTCATGGCTCTGGTAGGCGCATTGACGGCGCAGGCAGCCGACTATAGCTACCTGACCTTTGAGACGACGGATGGAGTGAAGACCTCCGTGGATGTATCGTCGCTGCCAGTGACGATTAACATGGACAACTCGACGCTCACCATCGGCAGCCAGACATTCGCACTGGCCGATCTGAGCAAAATGTACTTCTCGACGCAGAGCGAGACGACGGGCATTGAGGAAATCAGCAGTGCCACGATTGACGACGATGCCGTGATCTACGACCTGTATGGCCGTAAGGTGACAAAGGCGCAGATGCGACGCGGCATCTATGTGATGAAGACGAAACTAGGAACCCGTAAAGTGAACGTAAGATGAAAAAGACAGTTTCATTACTGACCGCCCTCGTGCTGACGATAGCAGCCTGGGGCCAGACGCTGAAGGTTACGACCAGCAGCGGCACGAAAGAATATCAGGCATCGCAGGTGACAGCCAATTCGCCTGCCACATTCACAGGCGGCAGCACACTCACCATCGCCAGCGATGTGTTCACCATCAGCGACATCACGGGTGTTGAAGTAGTCAGTAGTCAGGAGTCAGGAGTAGAAGCCAACACCGTAAACATCGTATATAACGGCTCGACGGCTACGGTGACGATGGCCGACAACGTCTCCAGCTACGTCACGGCAGAAGTGAGCGGCGCACACGTCAGCATCACGCAGACAAACACGGAGGCTATTGACGGCGACGAGATAACCTACGTGCTCAGCGGCTCGACCACAGACGGTTCGCTGACACTCGACGGCTCGTACAAGTGTACCCTATCGCTGGCAGGTGTGACGATGACCAACCCCAGCGGTGCAGCCATCAACATCACCAACAAGAAGCGAATACAGCTCAGTGTCAAGAACGGCACGGAGAACACGCTGACCGACGGCAGCGACGGCTCGCAGAAAGCCTGCATATATAGCAAGGGACAGCTGCAACTGCAGGGCAAGGGCACACTGAACGTGGCGGGCAACACGAAGCACGCCATCAAGAGCGGCGACTACATCACGGTGAAGAACCTGACACTGAACATCACCAAGGCCGTGGGCGACGGCATCAGCTGCGAGGAATACTTCTTGATGAAGAGCGGTACGGTGAGCATCAGCGGCACGGGTGACGACGGCATACAGTGCGACCTGGGCAGCGACACCTCGACAGGCGAGACCACCGACCATGACGATGAGGACAGCGGCAACGTTTATCTGGAGGGTGGCACGCTGAACGTCACTGTGACGGCTGCGGCCGCCAAGGGCATCAAGGCCGATGGCGACATGAAGATCAGCGACGGCACCATCACCGTGAAGACCACGGGCGGCGGTGTCTGGGACAGCGACGACAAGAAGACCAAGGCATCGAGCTGCCTCAGTGCCGACGGTAACATGACCATCAGCGGCGGTACGCTGAACCTGACCAGCACAGGTGCTGGCGGCAAGGGCATCAACGTTGACGGAGCATTTACCGCTACGGGAGGTACGACGACCATCAAAACCAGCGGCAATGCCGTTGTGGCATCGTCGAGCGGCAGCATCTCCACTGTCACTTCGTCACAGCAACTCGACCGCTATGACAGTGACTATAAGTCATCGCCTAAGGGTATCAAGACAGATGGTGCCATCACTATCAGCGACAAGGCCGTCATCAGCGTCACCACCACAGGTGCAGGCGGCGAGGGCATCGAGAGCAAGACCAATATCAACATTACAGGCGGACAGGTGACTGTGTACGCATTGGACGACGCCATCAACTCGTCGTATAACGATGCTACCAAGGGAACCAGCGGTGCCGGCGACCTGACCATCAGCGGCGGCTACGTCTATGCCCGCTCTTCCGGCAACGACGGCATCGATGCCAACGGCAACTGCTACATCCAGGGCGGACTGGTGTATGCCATCGGCACTACATCGCCTGAGGTGGCCATCGATGCCAACAGCGAGGAAAAGAAGAAACTCTACGTCACTGGTGGTACCATCGTAGCCATCGGTGGACTGGAGAGCGGTTCCAGCCTTTCGCAGTCGTGTTATTCCACCAACTCATGGAGCAAGAACACGTGGTATGCGATGACCGTCGGCAGCGAGACCTTCGCCTTCCAGACACCTTCGAGCGGCGGCAGTACACTTGTTGTCTCAGGTGCCTCGCAGCCCACGCTTAAGAGCGGTGTCACCGTCAGCAGCGGCACGAAGATCTTCGACGGTGCAGGCTATACCGATGCCACTGTCAGCGGCGGCTCGTCAGTCAGTCTCTCGTCTTACACAGGAGGCGGCGGTGGTCCAGGAGGAGGTCCAGGCGGCCCAGGCGGCGGAGGCTGGCATTGATAGTCGCAATTGTTTCATTTTGACCCAAAAATGTTTCAATCAGCAGATTTGTCTTGTCAGTATGGGAAAAAATCCGTATCTTTGTGGCAAAAATCAGACAACGATGAAACGGATTTATACAATTTTGACGGTGTTGTGCGCCTGGATGGGTGCAACAGCGCAGGCACAAGACATCCACGACTGGGAGAACCCAGCTGTACTGGGCATCAACAAGCTGCCATATCATGCGACGCTGCAACTGCCGTCGAAGGAGAAGGAGTGTCCTGAAATCCTCTCCCTCGACGGACAGTGGTTCTTTCATTGGAGCAGGAATCCGGAGGAAAGGGCCGTTGACTTCTATCGTGAAGACTACGACGTGAGCCAGTGGGGGAAGATCGCGGTGCCAGGCAACTGGCAGACACAGGGCTACGGCACACCTATCTATATTAATATCAACTACCCTTTCGTGAAGGATCGTCCGCGCGTGACGACAGAGCCGCCTAAGGACTGGACGGCCTACGAGAACCGCAATCCCGTGGGACAGTATGTGACGTTTGTCGAGATGACGAAGGAGATGCTGAGTCAGAAGAATCTGATTCTACACTTCGGCGGTGTGCATTCGGCGATGTATGTCTGGGTGAACGGCCAGAAAGTGGGCTATAGCCAGAACTCGATGTCACCTGCTGAATTCGATGTGACGAAATACATGCACGTAGGAAAGAACAAAGTGGCAGTCGAGGTCTATCGTTGGAGTGACGGCTCATATCTTGAGGATCAGGACTATTGGCGGCTCTCCGGCATCTTCCGCTCTGTGCAACTGTGGGTGCGTCCGCTGGTGCATATCAGCGACTATCAGGTGACGGCTGTTCCCAATGCCGACTACTCGAAATTTACCGTCAATGCTAAGGTTTCCATATGCAATACGGGCAAGAAAACCGCAAAGAACCTGTTGGTGCAGTTGCAGATGGCTTGTCCTGAACTGTATGGCGTCAACGTTAATCCCAACCATAGGAATATAACCAACCAGCGTCTTCCAAAACTGCCTGCTGGGGATACCATTACCGTAGAACTCGCCTATCACTACGATTCCCCACCTCGTCTGTGGAGTGCCGAGAAGCCTTGGCTCTATCCTTTCACTTTACAACTGCTTGGCATGAAGGATAGCAAGAACGATGAAGCGTTTAACTACCACTTCGGCGTGAAGAAGGTGGAGATTACGGGTGAGGTGTTCAAAATCAACGGCAAGAACGTGAAGCTGCGTGGTGTGAACCGTCACGACCACCATCCGAAGACGGGCCGCTATGTAGACGATGCCACCTACGAGGAGGATATCCGGCTGATGAAGCAGGCGAACATCAATTTCCTGCGCACCTCGCACTATCCCGACCGTGAATACCTCTACGAGCTCTGTGACCGTTGGGGCATCTACGTGATGGACGAGGCCAACCACGAGACCCACGGCTACGGCTATGCCAACAAGGTGATGGGAGAGGATCTGACGTTCCAGAAGGCCCATGTGGACAGGGCGGAGTCGTTGGTGAAGCGCGACTTCAACCATCCCAGCATTATCCTCTGGAGTCTTGGCAACGAGGGAGGCGTAGGACCTAACATCGAGGCGATGTATAATAAGGTACGCGAATTGGACAGCACTCGCCCACCCTTCTATGACAGCGACCGCCGCTATTCGGCCATCTGGGACGACAGCTATCTCTATCCTGATGACCTGCGTCGTGAGGCTCAGAAAGTCAGCGACAAACCCTTTATGATGCGCGAATATGCCCACGCCATGGGTAATTCCTGTGGCAATCTGAAGGAATACTGGGATGTGATCTATGCCGACAGCAGCATCTGCGGTGCCGCCATCTGGGACTGGGTAGACCAGGGCTTGCAGCGCGACGGCCATTTCGCCTACGGTGGTGACTTCGGCGACAAGCCGAATGACGGGCCTTTCTGCATCAACGGCCTGATTGCCCCTGACCGCAAGCCGCATCCGCATTATTATGAAGTGCAGTATGTGTATCAGCCACTGAAGTTCGTACGCAAGGATAACGGCCGTATCGACATCATCAACCGTGACTTCTTCACTGATCCGAGTGAATACGAGATAACCTATGATACCCTGCGCTACGATAGCGAAGCAGTGCTCAACGTGGCTGCCCGCCTGAAAGAGGATAAGCCCTGGGCCAAGAAAGGCTTTGTTGTTGCCCGCGAGCAGTTTGTACTGACGCCGTATGCTTTCCCAGTGAAACAGAGGGACGCAGAAATGCCTGGCCCCATGATTCACATTGACGGGAATAAACTCACCTCGTGGATTGTTGACGGTAAGGAGATGCTGGAAGCCCCGTTGGAGCCCTACTTCTGGAAGCCCGAGAACGACAACCAGAATGCGGCCGGCTTTGCCCGTCGCGTCGCCACGTGGAAAGAGGTCAAAGACGTCAAAGTAACCTATACCGTCATTAACGACCGCACCATCCGCGTCGATATGGACTATCAGCCTACGGCTACCGACCGTCCTGTGATGCCGAAGTTCGGTATGCGGATGCGCCTGCCCAAGGATTTCACGCAGATTAAGTATTACGGTCGAGGTCCTTGGGAGAACTATCCCGACCGCAAAGGCTCTGCCTTCCTTGGCATCTACGAGATGCCACTCAGCGAATATGAGACAGAGTATATCCATCCGCAGGATAACGGCAACCGCTGTGACATTAGATGGTTTGAGATAGGTTCCCTCAGGATTGAGGGTCTTCAGCCCCTTTGCATCCGCGCCTGGGACTACGGTGAGGAAGACCTCGAGGGTGTGCGCCATCCAAACGAAATAAACCGCGGACGCTTTGTCAATCTGAACATCGACCTCAGCGTCCACGGTGTGGGTGGTGCAGATACCTGGGGCAAACGTACCCTACCCCAGTATACCATCGACGGCAATCAGCCGCACCACTATTCGTTCTTTCTCAGTTTCTGAACATACTTCACGGGCTCGCCATCGCTGGCCTTCAGCAGACTGGCAAACTCCTGAGGCGTCACCTCGACAGGGCCGTGCATGAACTCAGGAATGTTGTAGCATTTCATGAACTGACGGTGGTAGTCGGGATCGGCCTGCGGCAGTTCAAAGGGTTTGCTACCCTTGCCATTGGCATCGATATGCGCAAAGAACGGACGGGTATAGCTGCCGTCATAACGTCGGGAGCTGAAGACGACCCATCGGCCATTGCTCGACCAATTGTGGAAACTCTCCGTCTCGGGTGAATTGATCTCTTCCATCGATCGTACCTCGCCAGTGGTGAGATCCAGCAGCCAGAGATCGGCCTCGCGGTGCCAGATATGGAAGACGCCATAATGCCCCATGGTGAACATGAGGAATCGGCCATCGGGTGAGACACGCGGTATGGTGGCACTCATGTCCAGACTGTCGGCCGCAAACACCAGTTCACGGGGACCAAACTGCCAGGTATCGGGATCAAATGACTTCTTATAAATATCGTATTTCAATTCCTGGTACCGATGGATCACCTCAACAGCATGGTCCACGGTATCGCGGAACTCGAGATGAGCGCTGCAATAATAGAGTGTCTTGCCATCAGGTGCCCAGACGGGGAATACCTCAAACTCACTTTGATCGTTCTCGATATTGGTCACCTCGTTCTTATTCACATCATAGGCAATCAGGTCGCTTACAGCATCGAACACCTCTATGCGGTTGGGGTTTCGCGTATGGAAGCACTGACTGGTCTTGTTGGTGGAATAGACTATCAGCGGGAGCCAGGGATGCCAGGCGGGATAGACACCAGCGGAGAGGATGGAATCGTTGCGCATGTTGATCTTACGCAGATGACCGTCGTAGGCAATCACGGTTCCCCCATGGAACTGACGGGCATGGAACTGCATGCGCTGGGGATTATACTGTTGGTAGTTATGACAGTTGACACACTGGCCTGTGGTTTCTTTGCCACAGAGCATGTTGTTGACCATCACCTTCTCGTCGTAGTTCTCCAGACAACGCTGATTCAGGGTCAGCTCCTCATAGGCCACATAGCTGGGCGAGATGAGTCGGTAGCTGAGATAGGAATCGATGCTGTCGGCAGAGACAGTGATATGGAAGGGCTTGAATCGCCACCATTCCTCGCCAAGCCGGATGAACACCTCGACATTGATATCCTTTCCAACGGCCTTACTGACCAGTTCGTGCCAGTCGTTCATCTCAGGCTGTACGGCCTTGCCGCCACACACCAACTGATAGTCATCGGCTGAAAAACGTGCCACGATCTCGTCGCAGGAATCATCGAGTTCGAAGGTCAGAGGAGCGATATTGACGGGTATCGTCACGTCCACGTAGTCCGGATAGATATGAGGGGATTTCTTGATGTCAGTAAACTGTGTAGGCACCAAGGAGGATTGGCAGCAGATAAAGAGGAAAGGGGAAAGAGGAAAGAGGAGAGAGATTACTATGTAGCAGACATTTCTCATTCCACTTTCCACATTCCACTTTCCACTAAATTTGTTTATCTTGGTAATCATAACTCTTAATTCTTAACTCTTAATTAATATAAGTAGAGGTCATGGACGAAGAAATAATTATAATAGAAGGTATGGCCGAAGCGGTCATAGAAGATGGGACGCATCACATCCTCACTGGAGCTCGTCGCATTGTCGGCCAGATCCATAAACGCCTTATAATCGTTCTTCACCTGTTCGTCGAAAGGCATCTGACTGATATCGACCTTATGTTCCAACGAGCCATAGAGATAGGCAGCCTCCTGATAGTGTGTCGGCATGTGCTTATCCCCAAGGGCTTCGGCATAGGCAGAGAAACGGGGCCAGAACATGTCGATGTCCTTCATCCACATGGCAGCTATCAGCGACATCTCCTTGTAGAGTATATCATCGCCTCTGCTACCGACAAATCTGTCCATAATGAACTTCTCGGCCATCATCTTGTCAGAAGTCAGGGCATCGCCGCTCTTCATCAGACGACAGATGGGTGCGAACTCCGCATTGGATTTCACCATGTCTGGATAACCTATGAAACGTTCGTATTTCTCTGCCCACGCCTTGTGATAACGCGTGTGTTTGAGCAGAGAAATATATTTACGGGCTTCCTGATAGTCACCATTGACAAGGGCACAACGCATCAGGTATTTCAGATATTCAGCACGGAAGCCGAACTCGACGCCCTGTTCCAGACACCAGCGATGACAATAGTTAGCAAGGCCATAGTTGTAGTACATGCTATAGCCCACAACCTGCATCATACGGATGGGCACTGGCGAGTCACAAGGCTTTGAGCCGTCCTTGTAGCGATACATCTCATCACCCTGTCGACCCAGACGGAAGAGTGCCAGATTACGCATCATGACGATGGCACGGTTGGGCTCCTCATCGTCATCAACTTCTTCAGCCAGGACACCCTGCCAGTCAAGTTTCTCCAGGCACTGCTGCATACGGAGTTCCTTGTGGAAGTTGTGGTCCTTATACCAATAGCTATAGATACCAAAGCCCGTCACAACCACTAAGACCAGATGGATAAGAGCCCAACGAATCGGGAACTTCGATTTCTTTTTCTTTTCCTTCTTACCTTTTCCTTCATCCGTCTTCCATCTTCCATCATCCATCTTCCATCTCCCATACATCAGGGACAAGAAGAGCAAGAAGGCCACTAATATATAATAAGGTATATAGTAGACAGGCAATTCCTTATCTACCCAATACATCGGCAGGCCTGTCCACCAGATATTATGGATGCCTGTCTGACAGAACACATAATTATAGCAGGACAACGGCCAGAAAACGATGGAAATGACGGCTACTACCGAGACGATCAGGCGCTCAGTCAGCGTCTGTTTGTCCATACGCCAGACAAATGCACCCATCAACAGCGCAGCCAACAACCCATAAAAGCCAATAAGCAGATAGAGCACACCTGTGCTGACGAATATATAAATGGGGCGCAGATAATATTTTGCCGGCAACAATCTGAAGAGCCACACAGAGCCAACGGCCAATGTGGTGCCGATTGCTGCTACAAAGAAATGGCCACGCAGTTTCAGATAATAGATCCAATAGCCCACGTCGACATTCATGATGACAACGGCAGCCAGAGGAATCAGCAGAACGACCGTCCACTTGACGGGGATGCGGAAGGTGCGCCAGATGACCAGCAGCAGCACTGCCCACCACAATGTCAGCAGGGTCACACCCAATGCCGGATGATAGAAAAACTCCGTGAAATAACAGCCCAGCCACGTCAGCAGCCAGCCTGAGGTCACCATCTGCTGTTTCAGGAACAGCGGTGTGTCCAGAAAGAGATTCATCTCCTGCACCTTCCATAAGAACTCCCGCTCATAAATGAGCAGGCAACAGGCGACCGCTAACAGCATCACCACAACCAGAGCAGGACTTAATAGTTTCAGTTTATCCTTCATTTCCTTGTTAATTGCAATATCGGATGCAAAGGTAATAAAAAAGTAAAAAAATAAAAAGGTAAAAAGGCAAAAAAGTGAAAAATGACAATAAAAAAGTGGCGAACCGAAGTCCGCCACTTTTGATAGAGTATTTTAAGATAGAGTGATTACTTCACAATCACCTTCTCGGTCTTGACAGAGCCATCGCTCATCACCTTCTTCACGATGGTGAGACCCTTCTGAGCCTTAGCTACGCGGCGGCCGTTGAGGTCGAAGAGCTCGATAGCGCGAACCTTAGCAGCAGGAGTTCCCTCGAGTGTCTCGATACCAGCTGCAGCTGCGTCTGCATAGAGAGCAGCGTAATCAACATTTGCAGGACCTGTCATCAGGACATTGACATACTCGAAGAATGCCTGAGACTGACCACCCCATGCGAAGCCGAGGGTAAGAATACCATCAGTCACCACGATATTCTGAATACCATCAGTCGGAATATTCTTATTGTCCATGTCAGCATAGCCGGCATAGTTCACGTCCTTGTTAATCTCTGCACCTTCCTCAACAGCAGGTGTCTCAGAAGTCTTCACGTATGCATAAGTACCATCGGAAGTATCTGAGTTATCCCAACCTCTGAACTTAACGGTGTAGACACCGGCGGGCAGGTCAGTGATAGTCTGCTCTGTAGCGGCAACAGCATGCCAACCCGGATGCATAGCGCAATCCTCCACATAGGTGGTCTTGCTGTTGTGAGAAACATTACCATCCCAACTGCTCCAAGCCTGAGCATTACCAGAAATATTGGTCCAACCAGTAATCACCTGAGTCTTTTCACGAGCATAGAGGTTCGGGTTCTTCACGAATACCGACATATCGATAGACACAGCCTTTGCCTCTGGATTCTCAGGATCAGAGTTGTCGATCTTCTCGAAGATATTCTCATTATCCTTAAGCTTAGCATAGAGCTCGGCCTTAACGTGGTTCTTCACCTCCTCAGCAAGTTCGTCATCATCGTCGAGAGCATTGAGAGCCTGAGCAACAGGATAAGAATCCTCTGCACGACCCAGAGCCATCAAGGTCTGAGCACCCATGTACAGACGCTCAACCAGGGCAGCAACACCTCTCGTCTCACGCTTCAGGTTACCATCAGTCTCACTGTTGCTTGCATTGTGTACAGTAAACAGATTTGCAGTCGTTGTAGCGATTTCGCTCAACTCAGCAACAGCAGCAGTCAGAGCAGCATCGTCCTTCAGTACGTCAAACTCATACTTTCTCTCCCACTGTGCCTCTGCACCTTCCTCAGCAACATTCTCCATCCAAGACTTACCGTTGTACTTAGCGACAATAGCTACCAACTGAGCATACAACTCTGTATCCTTGAACTTCGTTTCCTTGTTCTGATCAACAGTAGCACTACCAGTCTTAATGGCATTATCATAGGTATTGCAGAGATCAACGTGGTCGATCAGGTTAGCACTGCTCTTTTCCAGCAGTTCAACAGCACCGTTGCACTCAGAAGGAGATGTGTAACCATCCTTCTCAGCCTCAACCTTAGCAATTGCCTCGTTCAAAGCTGTCTGGGCAGCACCGTCATAGCGCTCTGCAGTGTTATTAGCCTGAGTAGTCTTAGCCTTCTCCAGTGCCTCGTTGACAGCGATTGTCTCAACCACACCAAATGAGCTGGGGATATAACCGAACTTCACGTTAGCAAGCAGCAACTCATGCCAAGTCTCACCAGCATCCTCACCGTCAGCATTGTTTGCGACGACGAAGCGCAGCTCGTAATCACCGGCAGCAGCAGGTGTGAAATCAAATGAGTAAGCCGAAGAATTCTTCACGGCACTCTTAGCACCGTTGACATCAGGATTACAGGTCACAGTCTGAACGAACTGCTCTTCACCTGCAGCATTCAAGATAACCACCTTCAGGAATTCACCGCTTGACTTCCAACGGGCTGCGTTGAATGTCAGCGTGTATTTCTTACCAGCTTCCATCGTCAACTTGTGCTCATCATCGTTGAGACCATAAGTCAGATAGTTGCTACGCATGTAGAGAGCACCTGTGAAGTCACCACCAGCAGCGAAATCGTTGAAGAAACGAGAACCGCTACCATAACTACCACCAGGAACACGCTCCTCCATGCCGTCAGCAAAGAGCTTGAAGCCCTCAGGAACAGAGCCATTAGCACAGTTGGTGAAATAGCTGAGCGGAATCAGATCCTGAGCAACGTCGTTAGGATCGGGAGCTCCCACGCTGAACACGTATGTAGTGTCGGTATAAATCTCATCAGCCAGAATCTCCTCAGGATAAATCTTCGTGATACGAATAGTGTGCAGGCCATTTGCCAAGTCGGCACCATCGTAAGTCATCGTAATTTCCTCAACCATACCATCTGCAGGGCTGACAGTCAGAGCTTTCTTATCGAGTGTAGCAACAATCTTAGAAGCGTCAGCCTTCTTATCGAACTTCACCTCGAACTTCTTCAGGTCACTCTTGATATTAAATGAGCCCTGCTCGGGTTTTGCATAAACGATAGTTGGAGCCAGCATCGTATAAGGGTATACGTCATCGGGCATACCGTCCAGAAGATTGTCGTTATACTCAGCAATCTCATCGACATTAGGAATGACCTGACCAGCGTTAGGGCCACCAGCGTATTTCAGCTGCAAGTCACCAGCAACATTGTTATAGATGACGCGAACCTCACCATCGGGCACCTCATCCAAGAAGATAAAGAAACGACCGTCTTCGAAGCCCTCAATAGAGGTAATACCGACTTCCTGACCGTCGGCCAGAACCTGGGCATTCTCCTTCGGGAACTGGATACGTTTCTTACCAGCAGCTTTGCACAACTCACCAAGATTGGTCTCGAAACCGAAGTCAATCAAGAGATTATCGTCCTTATACTCAGCAACGGTACCATACTTATAAATCTCGAACTTGAAGTTGTCGAAATAGAACTGAGTAGCTTCAGAATTTTTATTCAAGTCGAAGGCAATGCTTTGGAAACTCTTGCCAAAAAGGCTCTCACTAATAGTACCCTTTGCGGTAATCGTTTGCCACTCAGGAGTAATAGTAATTCCATTAAAATCAGAAGAAATGTCGCCACCACCACACTGATAAGAACGTGGCTCTGCATGACCACCTACATCAATAGAGGACTCAGGATTAGCAAGCGCATCCATCGAGAAGCGCCACTCAGTACCTGCCGGCAATATCTCAGGGAGAACTACGAACAACTGTGTAGACCATGACTGAGGCGCATTAGCCATTGTCTTAATGGAAAGGCCTTTGGAATCACCTTTACCAACGCCTTCCTCAACCATAGCATCTGGATCAGAATTAATAGTATAAGTCACATTGCCATCACCATTATCAGCACGGAGTGCAAGGGAGAACGAACTGAAATCATCACCTTCAAAATCACCATTGGTCAGGATGTTGACCCAACCAACCTGCTTCTCCTTACCTTTGCGAATCAGGATCATGCTCTCAACTGTTGTATTTTGCCAGTTTGCGCCCTTAATGGCATGCAGATGAACAAAACCTTTGTCATTCATAATCTGCTTCAGATCAACGGTCAGGACACCATCTTTATCGGTGAAATACTTGCCTGCCCATGAAGAAGCACCTTTAGGATACTCGATCAAGTGAGAATTAGCCTCATTGGTATCATACTGACCCTCATCCTGATCACGATTAAGCATCACGCGAGGTTGACCCTCGGTGTAGGTAATCACTAATTGGTCGAAACCCGACAGATCGGCAAAGTTGTTTACCGAAGAATCACCGTAAGGCTGACCGGTAGATTCACCAACCGCCCATGCGGGAGTGGCCTGCGTGTTCTTGGGAGCATCCAAGCCCCAAAGACCGGCCTCATGCTGCCAGAAGGGAACTTCCTGCAGGGAGATCTCTTCTGCACTTACATTCATTGCACCCAGCATCATCAATGCCAGAGCAAGAAACATTTGGTAAGTTTTTCTCATGTTGTTAAAGTTTTAAATGAAAGTTAATAAAAAAATAGAAATTTCTGGCTGCAAAGGTATATAATAACGCACACACATGTTTTTCCAATTGTTTCATTTGCTTTCATTTTTGTGTTCAAACAACAAAAATCCCGCTCTTATCGGGGAAAAGCGGGATTTTTGAAACAAAATGAGACAAATAGAAAACTATGTCTCACGCTCGGCATACTCCGATGGAGCCACACCAAAATGCTTGCGGAAGATGGTGGAGAAGTGGGCCAGATTGGAGAATCCCACCGTATAGGCCACCTGCGTCACATTGATTTTCTGCTCTTTCAGGAGCCTTGCAGCCTGCTCCAGGCGGATGTTACGGATAAACTCACTGGTAGAGATACCTGTCATTTCTTTCATCTTACGATGCAACTGCACTCGGCTGATACCCACCTCCTGGGTCAGACGTTCCACATTGAAGTCGCTGTCGGAGATATTCTTGTTGATACACTTCATTATACGTTCCATGAGTACCTCATCATTGCCTCTAACCTCCGGCTGGTCTACCTTATCGGCCTGTGCCTGCTGGGCACCGGAATACTTACCCTTCAGACGGAGACGGCTCTGTACCAGATTTTCAATCACCATGTGGAGCTCTTCCATATCGAAAGGTTTTGCCAGGAAGGCATCGGCACCTCGCTCCAGACCTTCCAAACGATTGGCCACATCGGCCTTTGAAGTCAGCATAATCACTGGTATATGCGAAATATTGATATTGGTCTTGACCATACGGAGCATGGTAAAACCATCCATCTCTGGCATCATCACATCACTGACCACCACATCGTATTCATTGGTCAGCAGTTCTTTCATGCCCTCCTTGCCGTTTGGACAGATGCCAAACTGATAGAAACGGCCCAGTTCAGAAGAGACATAGCGGGCCATCTCTAGATCATCGTCGACGATGAGGACACGGTATTTCGAAGACGAAGTCCTGGGCTTGCTCACCTGAACGATTTCCGTCTGGGATTCCATTTCCTCGGGTTTGAGATGATCCTTTCCTAATGGCAGGCGTACAGTGAAAACTGCACCCTTATCGTCTGTACGGTTTTGAGCCTCGATAGTACCATGGTGCATAGCGACAATCATCTTACACAGGTTCAGACCGATACCCGTGCCATCGATGTGCATGCGACGGGAATTACTTCCCTGATAGAAACGATCGAAGATATGTTTCAGGCTGTCTTCATCAATGCCTATGCCATTGTCCGAGACAGACAATTCCAAAGAATCAGATTCTTGCTTTAGGCAGACGGTCACTTCACCACCGTCATTGCTGTATTTAAAGGCATTTGAGAGCAGGTTGGAAATAACCTTGTCAAACTGCGTCCGATCAATCCATGCATCCAGACGGTCCAAGTCCTCGTGATTGAAGGTAAAATGGATGTTGCGCTCCTTGGCAGGGAAATCAAACATTCTGCAGACGCCTTCGGTAAAGGCCACCAAATCCGTCTGCTGGCAATGCAACTGCATCTGCTGCTTGTCGATTTTCCGAACATCAAGAATCTGATTCACCAGATTCAGTATGCGCTGGGCATTATGCTCTATGGTATCGACGGCCGGATTGCTCTCACTCTTGATCTTCTTCAGGGCCGACAGGATAATAGTCAGCGGCGAACGGATATCATGGGTGGCATTGATGAGGAATTTCATCTTCTCCTCGTCCATCTGCCGGTTCGCCCTGCGACGGTAGCTATAGACAATAAGCCCCAAGATAGCAGCAAGTGCCAACAAATAGAGACAATAGGCCAGTGTGGTACGATACCAAGGCGGTGTCACTTCAATGGTAATGGTCTTGATGTCAGAACAAAGGTCCCCAGAGCGTACCCGCACCTGAATGGGATAGACGCCAGGCTGCAGATGACTCAGCTGGATGACATTGATTCCCTGTGGATTCCGTACCCACGAGCCATTACCCACACGGTATTCATAGGCCACACTTCGCGGATTATTAAAATCGAGCAGCGAGAATTCCAGTGTCAGTTCCGTCTCCATATAGGACACTTTGAAATGGTCGGAGCCAATGACAGGCCTCGATTCATGTCCGGCGATGGTGAAACCTGTCAGATGCACATCTTTCAGTTCTGTCCTGCTGCTCACCACATTCGACGGACGGAAACCAACCAGACCGTCGTTGGTGGCAAAGTAGATAAAGTCGTCATCGGTATGGAGTCCTACACAGTTAACATACTCCTTCGTGATCAGGCCGTTGCCATTGATGTGGCCAACGTATGTCTTCTTACTGACATCATACTGCCAGAGACCCATCGGCGTAGAGCACCAGATGTCCCCATTGTCAGCCTCGACGATATAGCCTATCACCTTGTCACTCATTTCCTCCACCAATTGCGGTTCATCACTTCCCTCTTTATACACATACAGTCCCTCATCCGTACCAACCAAAATCTCCCCGCGACTTGTAGCACAAAGGGAATTGCACTTCACATGCGTCAACATCTGAAGCCACCCTTCCGACAGGAAACTGTCGGTCTTAGGATCATAGCACGAAACGCCATCCGAGGTTGCCAGCCAGATTCGCCCTTTCCGGTCGGGCATCATCGCCAATACCCAGTCATTGCAGATATGTCCACGCAGCGAGTCGCGGTCGGCAGAACGGAAATTTCGCAATTGTCCCGTCTGAGGGTTATAGATACAGAAGCCCTTTGAATAGGTCGAAATATAGATGTTACCTGTATCGTCGCTGGTCATGTCATTAAACTTGTCGCAATCAAAAGTGACCTGTTTCTGACCGCGGCCCGTCGTGGGGTCGTAGGTATAGAGTGCATCGTCAGTGCCCACCCAATAGCGTTTTTGCCTGTCACGGAAGATAAACTCCGGATTCGGCGGGCAAGCAGGTTTGGCTACAATACGGCCCTCACGGTTAAATCCGTAAATGCCATTGCCCTGCACCGTCACCCATATCATGCCACCGTCACCCTCGCACACCGACGACAACGTAGAACCTATGTCCATGCCCTGTGCGCTGAAGCTCATGGTCCTGAACTGGGGGGGGATATGGCGCAAATGGACTAAGCCCTTGGAATAGCAGGCAATCCACAGATTACCATTACGGTCTTCATTAATATCCCAGATTTTGGCTTTGTTCAGGTCAATACCCCAGGCAATACACTCCACACGCTCCAGTTTCTGGCTGTTCTTAGGCAGCCGGAACAGGCCTTCCCCGCGCGTACCTATATATATATCACCCTCATGGTCGCGGAAAGCACTTGACAAAAGGATGTTACCACCAAAAGCTGACACATCGAACGGGGCCGGTTTCAGCATACCATCAGCATAGACGGAGATACCGTGCAGACTGATCACTAACATTGCATCGTTGCGCTCGATAAGGGTTATTACATTACCCTGGGCCGACTTCATCTCAATGACCTTGCCATCAGGTTCCCGCATGGTCACGACATCGCCGAAGCCGCTTTTCCAGAATCGACCATTGCTGTCGCAGACAAACTGGTTGTAGAAACGTTCCTGGCCAGGCACCGTATAACCGTCCTCCACATATACCAATTGTTCATCTTGCAGTCTGAACAGGCCATAGCCCGCCGTAGCGACAAACAACTGTCCCTTGTCACACTGAGTGATGCAAGAAACGCGAGGAGACACATTACCCTCAAAGGGATAATGCACAAACTGGCCTGTGGTGTAGTCATAACGGTCCAGTCCCTTGGCCGTACCAATCCAGAGGCGTCCCTCTTTGTCACAATACATGCTTGATATATCGTTGTTTCCAAGCGTACCTGGAGCATTCTGATGATGAAGGAACGGCGTGAAACGATAGCCGTCGAAACGGTTCAGACCGTATTCAGTACCCACCCAGATATATCCATATTGATCCTGACAGACTTTGTTGACAAGTCCGCTAGTGAATCTTTCTGAGAAATAGAAATGTCCCATCTGTGCCTGTACTTGCAACAGCACGGCGAAAAGACCTATGATAAAAGAAACAATCCGTCTCATTAGTTATATGGTAAAACTTGTTTTACTTCAAAATCATCTTTTACGGGCACAAAGATACAAAAAAAAGTAAAACAAGCCAAATTTGTAGGCAAATATTTTATATTTGCAATAAAAAACGGCCGCCGATATTCACATACAGGCAAGCCGGGAAACTTAGTTTTACCATAACTAATGCTAATATACTACTTATGAAGTTTACTACTATATTTCCATTTCCGGCTGCAAAGTTACATTGTTTTTACGAGAAATCCTATCTCGTTTGTTTCTCTTTCTTTGCTATTTGTATTTTGCAAAAATAAAGCGATTTCGGCTTTTTGTGACACAAAAGCCAAAAGAAATGAAACAAAATGGAAATTCACTTTTACAAACAGAAAAGCCTCGGGAATAAAAAGAAACACACCTATTATAAATAATAAGTAACTTTGCACCCAAAATTTGATAATATTAACAAACTCAATTTAACGTATGAAAACCAGAAAAGATTTTTGGATTGCATTACTGGTTGGTGTATTCGTTCTATCGTCGTGTCAGCAGTACGATCTCGACGAGAAGACGCCCGAAGGTTGGGGTAACAGCATTTACAGCTGGCTCGACGAACAAGGCAATTATACCAACACAGTGCGCATGATCAACGACCTGAATTATCAGGAAGTGCTGGGAAAGACGGGTTCAAAGACGCTTTTCGTAGCCGACGATGCTGCTTACGAACGATTCTACAGCAGCAACTTGTGGGGTGTGAAACGCTATGAGGATCTATCACTCGCCCAGAAGAAAATGTTACTGTATGGAAACATGATCGACAACTCCATTCAGTTAAACAGTCTATCAACCATTCAGGGCAAGCCGCTGAAGGAAGGACAGGCCATGCGCCGGTTCTCTGCTCTGAGTGCGTACGACACAATTCCAGTGTTGAAGACTTTGGACATGCCCGACAACAAGTATTGGAAGCGCCATCGTGAGAGTGGCAAGGACATGGTTTGTATGGAAGACGGTTCTGACGTGCCGATGCTGTTGTTCCTGGAGGCTCAGTTGTCCAACAACCGTATTACCAACGATGATTACAATTTCCTGTTCAACCATACGACGAACCGTCAGGCAGGCGACGCCAGCGTCAACGGTATCAATGTGGTGGAAGACAATATCCGTTGTGCCAATGGCTTCATCCACCGTACAGGCGAGGTGGTTACCCCGTTGACCAATATGGCCGAACTGATAGCCCATAAGCCTCAGGTAAGCCTGTTCAACAGCCTGCTGGAACGTTTCTGTGCCCCCTACCCCGATGGCAAGGATCTCGCCAAGACGGAGCGCTACAACTATCTGTACGGCACCAGTGTTGACACGGTCTATACCAAACGCTTCTTCAACGAAAAGAAAGGTGCAGTAGTAGACGTTACTCCTGACGGCGGTAGTGTTCCGGCCCAACTGGTATTCGACCCGGAATGGAACTCTTACTATTCCACCAACAACAAGGACCAAAGTGAGGGAAATGCAGCCGAACAGCGCGACATGGCCGTAATGATGGTACCTTCCAACGTAGCCTTGGAGGAATACTGGAATACGACCGGTAAGCCGTTGAGTGAGAATTACGCTTCGTGGAATGATGTACCCGATGATGTGATCATCAAACTGTTGAATGTCAACATGCTGCAATCGTTCACCTCTTCGGTACCCTCGAAATTTGATGCCATCCTGAACGATGCCAACGACCCGATGGGTGTGAATGCAGCCGATATCGACTCCGTGTGGATGACCTGTAACGGTGCTGTCTACCTGACCAACAAGGTTTACTCACCGACAGCCTATGTCAGTGTATCGTTCCCTGCATTGATCAACCGTAACATGAAGATTATCGACTGGGCCATCACACAGTGCAAATATAATGTTTACCTCAATGCATTGGGTTCAGACTACAGTTTCTTTATCCCCACCAATGACGCACTGATTGAGTATATCGATCCGTGTTCTTACGGCAAGCAGAACCTCCAGTTGCTCAGTTTCCGCTGGGATGAGACCAAGAAAGCTGATGAGAGAGTCTATGCTGTGCTTTACAACTATGATGAAGAGACAGGCGCGCGTGACTCCATCGGTCTTGTCAACAATTATAATCGTATCACAAGGTGCCTGCAGGACATTCTCGACACCCACATTGTGATTGGCAGGATATGGGATGGTAAGAATACTTACTTCCGTACCAAGAACGGTACAGGCATCCGCGTCACTAATCCTACTGACGAAGGTAACATGATGGTTGAGGGAAGCTTCCAGATGAACGAGGGACAGCCTCTGCGCGTAACCCGCGTCTACGACCAGCGCAAGGAAGTCTCCGGTGGTAATGGTAAGAGTTATGTACTGGAAGGCCAGCCCATTATGGGTACCCGCTTGACAGTTTACGACCAGTTAGCCGCCCATCCCAAGTATTTCGGTAAGTTCCTGGAACTGTTGGAAGGCAGTGGTCTGTTGGAAACCATCCATAATCTGGGAACAGGCAACGACAATGACAATAAAGCCTGTGGCGGCACAAACATGTCTGTGTTCAACACCTACCACTATACCATCTACGTTCCCAGTAACGATGCTATTGAGCAATTGCAGAAGGAAGGCAAGCTGTCATCCTGGGAGCAGGTGGATGAAGACCATCAGGCAGGAGATGACGACAAGGCTTTGAGCGACTCTCTGAACATCGTCAATTTCCTGAAGTATCATATCCAGGATAATGCCCTGTACATCGGTGCCCAAAATGAGTCGGGCGACTTTGAGACCTCACTGATTAACAAAAAGACTCGTCGCTTCTATATGGTGAAGTCGCAGCTGAAAGACGATGAGATAGAAGTTCTTGATGCTGTAGACCAGAAAAACATGCAAGAAGGAGTGGCAACGAAGCATACCGTCAAGAAAGTCTCCTATATCGATGATGACGGCATACAGAAGGACCTCTATAATATTCAGGCGCGTGAGTATCTGTACAATAATAAAGATGCCACGACAGCAACAGAGTTGTACACCACCTCTTCGGCTGTGATACATCTGATTGACAAACCATTGTCATATTCTACTGATGATTAAAAAAGCAAGAATTATGAAACGACTGACATTCATATTAATATCATTTGTTTATTGTTTGGTTGCCGCGAATGCCCAGCAGGCAGGCGACATCATCAGTGGTACGGTCTCTGATGAGATGGGACCTGTGATGATGGCCAACGTAGTGGAGATCGACGCTTCCAACCGTATTGTGGCATCAACAACGACCGACATGAACGGTAACTTCTCGTTCAAACTGAAGAACCCCAAGGACAAACTACGTGTTACGTTCGTGGGTTATAAAACAGTGACGCTGCCTTTTAACAAGACCAAGTTCAACGTTAAGATGCAAGATGCCACCCAAATCAAGGAAGTAACCGTCGTGGCCAAGAAACGTGCAGGCGGTTCTGGTCTGAACATCCCCATCGACGAAATCTCGACGGCTCAGCAGAGCATCAGCATGAAAGAGTTTGAAGGTCTGGCCTTCACAACTGTCGATGAGGCCCTGCAGGGACGTATCGCAGGTCTCGACATCGTAGGCAATTCCGGTAATCTGGGTTCTGGTACCTCCATGCGTCTGCGTGGTGTGTCGACCATCAATGGTTCAAGTGAACCGCTGATTGTTGTCGACGGTAACGTCTGGCAGACCGGCGGTCAGCAGATTGACGGTGACATGAACGAAGAGAAATTCGCCCAGCTGCTGAACATCAACCCTGAAGATATTGAGAGTATCAGTGTCTTGAAGGATGCTGCCGCAACGGCCATCTGGGGTTCACAGGGTTCTAACGGTGTGATTGAGATCAAGACCAAACGTGGTACCCGCGGTAAGACGCGTGTCAGCTACTCATTCCGTCTGACCGGCACCTACCAGCCCAATGGCTATGAGATGCTGAACGGTGACGAGTACACCATGATGATGAAGGAAGAGTACTTCAATCCCGAGATGAGCGACGTGTCGAGTAATATTCCCGAACTAAACTATGACCCAACCTTCTCCGAGTACCAGATGTACAATAACAACACCGACTGGCTCAAAGCAGTCAAGAAGACCGGTTGGCGTCAGAATCACTATTTAGCACTGAGTGGTGGTGGTGAGAAGGCTCATTTCCGCGTGGGTGCCGGATACGACCGTGAGACGGGTTCTATCATCGAGCAGCAACTCGACCGTTTCAGTTCACGTGTTAACCTGGACTACTTCGTCAGCGACCGTATCAAGATTGAGACCAACATCGCGCTTACCTATACTAAGAATAAGAAGAACAATGGTGACCTGCTGAGTATTGCCTACGTCCGCATGCCAAACCTCTCCATTTACGAGCAGGACCGCAACGGTAACGACCTTGACGAATACTACGCCATGTTGCCAACCGTGAGCGACCAGTTGCGTGACCAGTTGAACAATAAGAACCCAGTTGCCTTGGCTCACTTGGCCAAGAACGACGAAACGAGCTATAACATTGAACCAGAATTCAAGTTGCGTTACAACCTGTTGTCAACAGAAGAAGAGAAAACGCACTTGAACTACGAAGGCAAAGTGGTGTTCAACATCTTCAACAATTATGTTGACCAATATATGCCCTCATCTCTGAGTACACACTCATGGAACTATACCGGCAACGATGGTGGACGCGAAGCCAATAGTACGACGTCCAACTCGTCAAAGAGCTTTGCTGTGACCACTACGCACACGCTGACCTTCACGCCGGCCTTCCGCAATAAGGATCACCAGCTGACCATGATGCTCCGCGGACAGTTGACAAGTGGTCATAACAGCAGTCAGAGCACGTCATCCTGGGGCCTGCCTTCTGGAAGCATCCAGAATCCTGCTGCACAAGGATTGATCAAGAGTATGGACACCAACAGCGGCGAGTGGCGCAGCATCTATTTCACCTATTCTGCCCACTATGCTTATAAAGGTCGCTACATGGCCGACTTCTCAGTCCGCCGCGATGGTAGCACACAGTTTGGTGGCGACCAGCGCTGGGGTAACTTCCCCGCTCTCTCACTGCGTTGGAACATCCACAAGGAGCCTTGGTTCCAGAAAGCCCTGCCTTGGGTATCAATGCTCTCCTTCCGTCCCGGTTGGGGTATCGTAGGTCGACAGCCCGGTCAGGAATACCTGTACTTCAGCACCTATACCAGTGGTAATTCCTATATGAACCAAGGTAGTGTCCATCCGGAGAATATCCAGCTGAAGAATCTGAAGTGGGAAGAGAAGAAGACCTATAACCTGGGTGTCGACTTCGGTTTCTGGAACGACCGCATCAACGGTAATGTGGAGGTCTACTGGCAGTTTACCAGCGACATGCTGATGGCCAACTACGGCATTCCCACCTCGTCGGGTTATCCCAACCTGCGCTGGCAGAATGCCGGTAACATGAAGAATATCGGTTGGGAGTTCAACCTGAACGGTAGCCGTATCATTCAGGCTGGTAAGTTCTCGGCCGACTTCAATATCACCTTTGCCAACAACAAGAACCAGATCACCTCGATGGACGAGACTTGTCTGTCGAACCTCAATACCGAGTTTAACCGCGACAACGGCAGCTACCTGACCCGAGTCGAGCTGAACCGCGCTCTGGGAAGCATCTACGGTTTCCGTTACAAGGGTGTATATCAGTACTCCCACTATTCCGAGACGGAAGTCAAGGGTGTGAGTGGTCCTGATGCCCCTGTGGCTCGCGACAAAGACGGCAACGTAATCCTCGATGAGCACGGGCTGACGATCCCCATGATGTTCTGCGCTGGCTCTGTAAACTATGAATTCGGTGGTGGTGATGCCAAATATGAGGATATCAACAATGACGGACAGATCAATGAGCTGGATATTGTCTACCTCGGCTCTTCACTGCCAAAGTTTACTGGTGGTTTCGGATTCAAGCTCAACTGGGGCCGTCTGTCATGGAACAACCAGTTCAACTTCCGCTACGGCAACAAGATTATCAACAAGGCCCGTATGGATGTTGAGAATATGTACTCGAACAACAACCAGAGCCGTGCCGTCAACTGGCGTTGGCGTGTAGAGGGTGACATCACGGAGATGCCACGTGCCCTCCGTCAGACGGGTTACAACTATCTGGGTTCCGACCGCTTTGTGGAGGACGGTTCATTCATCCGTCTGAACTACTCACAGATCAGCTACTCACTCGACCCGAAGATCATCAAGAAGTGGGGTCTCTCACAGTTGAGTCTCTATGTATCGGCTAACAACCTGTTTGTTCTGACCAAGTACAGTGGTGCCGACCCAGAGGTGAGCTACGGCTCTATGGGTATCGTAACTGATGGTGCAAAGACACCGCGTTCTAAATCGTTCACCGCTGGTGTGACTATTCAGTTCTAATTGACAATTGAAAATTGATAATTATGAAAACGAACTATATATATAATAAGGTATTAGTAAAGGTTTTCTCTTACCTCTTACCTCTCACCTCTTGCCTCTTCATGAGCTGCAGTGATTTCCTCGACATCCTGCCCATGAACTCGACGGTGCTGGAGAACTACTGGAAGGAGAAGGCCGATGTGACAGGTGCCGTCAACGGCTGTTATGAAGCCTTGGCAAGCGAAGACGTAGTCACCCGCATGGGCGTCTGGGGAGAGTTGCGCTCCGACAACATAGTGGCTGGCACAAACGTTCCCAATCACCTCAACGAGATGCTGAGGGAGAACCTGTTGCCCACCAACGACATGTGTAAATGGTCTACGGTATACAATGTCATCAACCGCTGTAACATCGTCTGTCACTATGCTCCGGAAGTTGAGGAGATAGACCCGAACTACACGCATAATGAGTTGAAGGCGACGATTGCCGAGATGAAGGCCATCCGTGCCCTCTGCTATTTCTACCTGATCCGTGCGTTCCGTGATGTGCCCTATACCACAGAGCCGAGTATCGCCGATGATCAGAATTATGTTATCCCCGCCTCCAAGTTCAACGTGATTGTCGACTCTCTGATTACCGATCTGGAGAGCGTCAAGGACGATGCCCAGCGTCGTTTCGAACTGGAAAAGGTACAAGGCAAGAGCATCTATGTGCCTGCCGCCAACAACAGTCGTATCACCCGCTGGGCCATCTATGCCCTGCTGGCCGACCTCTATCTCTGGAAGGGCGACTGGGACAATGTCATCAGATACTGCGACTTGGTCATCGATTATAAGAAACAGGTCTATGAAGAGCTGTTACAGATGGACCAGATCAATGACGTGGAGTTGTACGACGGTATCCCCATGATTATGGAGGCAACTGTAAAGGGTACGAAAGACGTAGGTAACGCCTATACCTCTCTTTTCGGAGACGGCAATTCGTTTGAAAGCATCTTCGAGATCTATTATAATGGTAATACCGGACAAGAGAACAACTGGGTTAGCAGCTACTATGGCAATAGCGACAACGCTATCGGTCGTCTGAGAGCTGCCGACTTCCTGATGGACGGCTTCACGTCGAACAACAACCAGGTATGGCTGTCACAGAATGACTGCCGTGCCTACGAAGCGATGGAAACCAGCGGCAACAGTCTGTCGATTACGAAATATGTTCGCCAGAGTGCCAGCTTCAGTCTCCAAAGACTGGGTATTGTCAACGTTGCCGGCGACCGTCGTTCCAGGAAAGATGCCAACTGGGTAATCTACCGTCTGAGCGACGTGATGCTCATGAAGGCCGAAGCCCTCATCCAACGTAGTGAGAGCGACTGGCCCGAGGCTTTCCAACTGATTAACAATGTCTACAAACGTGCGAACAACATCTCGCCTGAGACAACAGCCGGAAGTCTGGTTTATGAGACTTACAACACCTCCAAGGAGAAGATGGAAGACCTCTTGTTCGAAGAACGTCACCGCGAGTTCCTGTTCGAGGGAAAACGTTGGTTCGATCTGGTACGTCTGTCACGTCGTGACGGCAAGACAGACCGACTGGTATCAAACGTGGTCCGCAAACATCGTCAGGATCAGAATGTCATCAGAATCAAGCTGACAGATTCCAACTACATCTACTTCCCGTACTCTAAGAGCGAACTGAAAGCAAATCCTTTGCTGGTTCAGAACCCAGCCTTCAGCAACACCGAGGAAGGATCATTGAAGTAGTGAATAGTGAATAGTGAAAAATTTGCTACCGCTGTGTATTAAATCGAAAATCAGTAAATCGAAAATAATTATGACTAAGATTAATAATAAGAAATGGGTGAGGGTCATGATGGCAGGATTATTCTTCTGTCTCCTGACTTCTGTCTCCTGTATCCTGACATCGTGTGTCGACAACGACGACGATGTGCCCATGAGCAGGTATTCAGCTGAGAAAATGACAGCAGCCGAATTCCTCTCAGATAATCAGGAACGAGTAGGATCGTTCATCAATATTCTTCAGCGATCCGGCTATTACGCCATGCTTTCCACATATGGAAACTACACGGTGTTCGCCCCTAACAACGAGGCTATTGATAAGTATATGGCCAGCAACAGCTACAAGAGCATAGAGGATATTCCTGAGGCCGTTTGTGACACGTTGGCACGTACACATATCATCAAGACCAAGGCCTGGTTCACGACAGAGATATCAGAAGGTTCTCTGGGTATGAACATGGCTGAGACCTTTATCACCCTCTCCATCAACACCGATGCAGAGAACAACAATGCCGTGGTACACTTTGCCAATAAGGTGGCCCGTATGGTGGAGTTCGACGACTCGGTTTCGAATGGCGTGGTACATATTGTGAACAATATCATTCCACGTACCAGTGATAAACTGCCCGACGTCATTGCCGCAGACTCAACGGCAACGCTCTTTACGCAAGCCCTGTTCCTCACAGGTATGGCCGACTCTCTGATGGCCTACATTGACAACGATTATCCCGAATGGGGTGCTGACAAAGCTTCACAGGACTCTGCTTATACCTGGAACCTGTCACTGAAATGTAAGGCAGAAGGTGCCGATCCTATTCAGTGGGTTCAGAAGCGTTACTTCAAGTTTACGGCTTTCGTTGAGCCAGACTCTGTATACAAACGACACGGCATTAATACTATTGACGATCTGATTGCACATGCCAAGAAGGTTTATGATGCCGTTTATCCCGCTGATGCCGGAAAATACGACGGCGACCTCAAGAATCGCAAGAATCCGTTGAACCGTTTCATCAGCTATCATCTCCTTGATCGCGTCTTACCTTACGACGAAGTCATCATGAGAAAAGAATGCCTGAAGCATTGGGATACAAACCTGTGTGACCCCGAGGAGTTCTATGAGACCATGTGTCCGGGTACCCTCATGCGTTTCTGCTATCCAAACGAGAAGCTCTTCATCAACCGTAAGGGCTTTAAAAACAATATTGAAGTTCAGGGCGTACGCGTATTGAAGCCCACAGAGTCAGGCTTATCCATGCAGGATTGCCCCAATGGCATGTATCACTATATTGACGACATCCTGGAATACTCCACTGAGGTGCGTGATGTAGTGCTCAACTGCCGTATCCGCTTTGATTCCACAGTGTTGAGTCCTGACTTCTTCAACAGCGACCGTCCACTCTATGATGAGAATCATCTGAGAGGCTATCGTCTCGACTATATCAAAAACTGGAAGGTGATGGGCGAGAAGGCCGTGATCGGTCTGCATGGCGAAGGTCCATGGTGGCAGCATTACAAGAGCAATGGTGTCACCGTGAGCGGTATCTTCGACCTGACCATCAAACTGCCACCCGTACCGTCAGGCACCTACGAGATTCGCACAGGTTACACGGCTAATGCAGAGCGTGGCGTCGTTCAGTTCTATCTGAACAACGTGCCCTGCGGTATTCCTGCCGACCTGCGTATCATGGGTCCAGATCCCTCTATTGGTTGGGTGGCTGACGTGACTGGCGATGACGCCGAATCCAGAAATGCCAACAAGGCCATTGACAAAGCCATGCATAACCGCGGTTACATGAAAGGTATGGACTGCTACTGGCAAGGCGCTGCCAAAGAGAATGCCCTCCGCAATCTGGTCAACAACCTCCGCTACGTCCTGACGACGCAGTATCTTGACGAGAACGAGACCTATTACCTGCGTTGTCGCCAGGTATTGAAAGATCCTACCTGCTATTGGAGTTTCGACTATCTGGAACTTTGTCCGAAGAGTGTCTATGGCAGCCCCGAGGGCGAAGACACACACTAATGTAGTGAATAGTGAAAAGTGAATAGTGAAAATAAAAGATTATGAATACAAAAATAAATAATAAGAAATGGATGAGGCTGATGGTATTCTCTTACCTCTTACCTCTTACCTCTTACCTCTTCTTCGCTTCCTGCTCTGACTGGAACGATCATTATGAGGGTGCTGCAGATGCTGCCGAGGGCGCTACGCTATGGGAGCAACTCAAGGCCAACCCTCAGCTGAGTGATTTCTGCGATGTGCTGGAGCAGACCAAGGTCTACCGCATGCATAAGAAAACACCCGTGAGCTATGCCGACCTCCTTAACGGCGGTCAGGCCTTCACTGTGATGGCACCTGTGAACAACACGTTTAACAAGGATTCACTGTTGCAGCTGGTGCAGACGGTTGTAGGCGACTCTGCCGTAGAGAAGAGCTTCGTCCAGAACCATCTCACCCGTTCGCTCGTCTCGTCAACACCCGACGCCACCAAGATGCTGATGCTCAACATGAAGAACATGATGATGGCCAACGGCATGGTTGACGACACCCCTGTGACAGTTGCAAACACAAAGTCGAGCAACGGCATACTCCATGTCATGCAGCATGCACTGCCCTATAAGCACAACATCCTTGAGTTGTTATGTGACCATCCTCAGTTAAAGGAGATCGGCGCAAACATCCGCAGTTTTAATGAGGATATCTTCGATCCCACATCGTCAGTTTCCAATGGTGTTGTGGATGGTGTGCCCATCTATGTCGATTCAGTGGTATATGAGCGTAACCGCCTGTTGGAAAACGTCGGTCTTCTGGATGCCGAAGACTCCACCTACCTTGTAGTGGTGCCCACCACAGAGGGTTGGAACAAGGTTTACAATGAAGCGTCTCAATACTTCATTTATGATAAAAGTATTGATAAGCGCGACTCATTGCAGCAGCATTATACCATGCGTGCCTTATTGGAAGATGCCGTCTTCAACATGACCGACCAGAAGTCTGTACAAGACTCGCTGATTTCCGTGCCATACATCCATACCACCCAGTCGTTCGAGAAGGGTAAGAAGGTGTACCACGTCTTCTACAAGCCTTTCGAGGAGGGTGGCATCCTCGATGGTGCCCAGAAGTTGCAGTGCAGCAATGGTACGATTTACACAACCCCGAAATGGACCTTCAAGCCGACGGACACCTATTTCAAGGAATTGCGCACTGAGGGAGAAAGCACCTGGATGATTACCCAAGAGAAAGACTGCTCCTACAATTCCCGCCGTCAGATAGCCGACAGCATCTCATCAGGCTCCTACCTGCAGATTATTCCCAGAACAGGAACATCCAACTGGGAACTGACTTTCCGTATCAGCAACACTTTGTCTGGCGATTATGACATCTGTGCCGTCATACTGCCCCAGTCAGTGGCAGGTCTGAGCAGTACCAAGCCTTGCAAATTCAAGGCTACCATCAATTATGTTGATGAGGACAACAAGTCTCAGTCGTTCAACTGTGGCAACACTCAATTCGAGAGCGATCCCACTCGTGTGGATACCATCGTGGTGGCAGAGGCTTTCCACTTCCCCACTTGTAATTATGACCAGAATGAAGTAAAGGTCACCCTCAAATTACAGTGTTCCATCTTGGCTCGCGAGACCTCACGTTACTCTCGTGAGATGTACCTCGACTGCATTTATCTCAGACCCAGAACCTCTAAATCTGACGAACAATGAAGAAATATATCATTTCCACAATTCTGCTGCTTGTATCACTGACAATAGCAGCACAGGAGAATTTAAAGACAGTAACAGGACAAGTTGTCGATGCTGCCACCCAGAAACCGCTGGTTGGTGTCATCGTTGCTGCCTATGATAATGACAAGTACTCGGCCATGACCGATGAAGAAGGACGTTATACGCTGAAAGTACCTGACTATATCAATTCGGTACAGATGCGCATCGACGGTTACAACTTCCTGCAGTGTGCCATTGCCGATGGTGTGGCCAATGGCAACCTCTACAACAATTCATTCACGGAGGTCTACAAACGCCAGACCAATGCCATTCAGACCTCTGAGGCTGGTGGCTTTGCCAACACCTCAGAAGTCAGCATCGATCCTTTCATTGCCCAGCAATTGGGCAGCGACGTCCGTTCCGTTTCGCGCGGTGGCAATGTCGGTTTGGGTAACATCATGCTGATGGCAGGTATTAACTCGCTGAACAGCAATGCGCAGCCACTGGTGATTGTCGACGATGTGATTATGGACATGGAGTACAACCGCACCACACTTCACGACGGCTATTTCACCAATATGCTGGCCAACCTGAATGTCAACGACATTGAGAGCGTTCAGGTGCTGAAGAACGGTACGGCCCTCTATGGTGCCAAAGGTGCCAATGGCGTGCTGCTTATCAAGACCAAGCGTAACAAGAGCATGGCCACCAAGATTGATGTCACCATCAATGGTCGCTTTGAGCTCATTCCCCGCCTGCCGAAGATGATGGGCGCTGAAGACTACCGTCTCTATGCCTCAGAACTGCTGGCTAACAAGACGCTGTCATTAAGCCAGATGAAGTTCCTGAACAACGACCCCACCTATTTCTATTACAACCAGTATCACAACAGTACAGACTGGACAGATGAGGTCTATAAGAATGCGTTCTCACAGAACTACGGTATCAATGTACAAGGTGGTGACGACATTGCCTCCTATAACCTCTCCGTAGGCTACTCATTAGCCAATAGCACACTGAAGAAGAACGACTATTCGCGTTTCAACATGCGTTTGAATTCCGACATCAATATCGCGAAAGGATTCGACGTACGCTTTGATGCATCTTATAGTGACGTCGACCGCTCATTGTTTGACGACGGCGCACCCTCAACCGTGCTTTCCGGCGTCATGACCTCACCAGGCTTTATCGCTCTGGCCAAGTCACCCTTCCTTTCGCCATACGCTTACGACAATGCCGGTAACCCCAGCCATTATCTGGCAGAGGCCGACGACTATCTGGAAGGCATGTTCCAGGGACGAGGCCGTTTGGCTAATCCCGCTAGTATTTTGGAATACGGTGATGGCAAGAACCGCAACTCACTGGGAAACCGTCTGATTGTGTTTGCTATTACACCGAAATATGAGTTCAACAAGCACCTGACGCTGAGCGAGCACTTTGCCCTCACATTGGTCAACACCAACGAGAACTACTATCTCCCCATTCAGGGCACGCCGACATTTATCGTCGACGGACTTGATGAGACCACTACACTCAACAACCTGGTTCAGAGCCAAGCATCAAGTCTCACGGCCATTCAGAGCGACACCCGTCTGGCCTGGAAGACCTTGATCGGCGCCCATCAGATGGGTGTAATGGGTGGTATCCGTTATCTGAACTCAGCCTATAAGCTGACATCGCAGAAAGGTTACAACACACCTAACGACAAGGCGCCCAAGATGAACTCCTCACTGAGTTTCAAAGATACCGACGGTGCCAACGACAAGACATCAGATATCATCTGGTATGCTTTAGGCAATTACAACTACGCACAGCGCTATTATGTCAATGCCGGCGTCTCTGCCCATGCCTCTTCCCGTTTCGGTAAGGATGCTGACGGTCTGAAACTGGGTGGCGTCGTTTGGGGTCTCTTCCCCAGCGTCGAGGCCGCCTGGGTCATCAGCAACGAGAATTGGTTCTCAGGCATTAAGCCAGTTAACTACCTGCGTCTGAACGTTGGCTTCGATGTCACGGGTAACGACGATATCGACTACACCGCATCACGCAGTTATTTCGTATCACGTCGCATGCTGAACAGCACTGCTACAGGTATTGTCATCGGTAACATTGGCAACACCGAGCTGAAATGGGAGTCCACATCGCGCCTCACGGCAGGCGTGGAGGGTAACTTCTTCAACAACCATCTGAATTTGCGTTTCAACTTCTTCAAGAGCTGGACCAGCAACCTGCTTTCCCTGCAACAACTGGCATGGACCAGCGGTCTTGATGTCAACTGGAGTAACGAAGGAAAACTCGAGAACAACGGTTTCGATGCGCATGCCGTGGTCAAGGTGCTCAACTTGAAGGACTTCCATTGGGAAGTCGGTGCCTCTATAGGCCACTATAAGAACAAGGTGACCGCTCTGCCCGACAACGACCGGACCTTCGAGACCGATCTTTATGGCGCCACCATTCAGACCAAGGTAGGTCAGCCCGTAGGTGTGTTCTACGGCTACGAGACCAACGGTGTTTACAGCAATACGGCCGAAGCCACTGCTGATGGTAAATACCTGGTCAAGGAAAATGGCGACAAGGTCTTCTTCAAGGCTGGCGATATGAACTTCGTAGATCAGGACGGCAATCATATCATCGACGAGAACGACCGTACCGTTATCGGCGACTCCAACCCCGATGTCTATGGTAATATCCACACCACGCTCAATTATAAGAACCTGACGCTGTCGGCTGTCTTCAACTACTCTTTAGGCAACGATATCTTCAACTATCAGCGCTCACTGCTGGAGGGAGGCACCTACTTCCTGAATCAGACGACAGCCATGAAGAGCCGTTGGACTACCGAAGGTCAGACGACAGACTACCCCCGTATAGAATATAAGGATCCCATGGGCAATGCACGATTCAGTGACCGGTGGATTGAAGATGGTTCCTATCTGCGTATGAGCAATCTTACATTGAGCTATTATCTGCCCATACAGAGCACTTATCTGCAGGGTATCACCATCTTTGGTAACGTAACGAACCTCTTTACCATTACCAAGTACCTCGGCAGCGATCCTGACTGCGGCATCGCAGGCAGCATCCTGACACAGGGCATCGACCGTGGCTTGTTAGGCAAAGGCCGTTCGTTCTCAATGGGCGTTAATATTAACCTGTAATAGTGAATAGTGAATAGTTAATAGTGAATAGTTATGATGACTAAGATAAACAATAAGAAATCGGTGAGAATTCTTTTAGCTGGGGTATTCTCTTACCTCTTACCTCTCACCTCTTACCTCTTCACCTCTTGCGAGAACATGCTGACGCCAGAGTCAGACCTGGTGGAGTATGAGGAGGATCACACTTTGAACCACGCCACCGACTCTGTCTATAGCGTGATGGGCATCATCAATAAGATGCAGATCATTGCCGATCGCGTTGTGCTCTTAGGCGAGGTTCGCGGCGATCTGGTACTGCCAACGGCTGCTGCCAGCAACGACTTGAAGCACCTCTCTGCCTTCGACTTCAACGAGTCGAACCGCTACAACCAGATTAGCGACTACTATGCCGTTATCAACAACTGCAACTACTACCTGGCCCATGTCGACACAGCCATGGAGCGTCGTGGTCGCAACCTGTTCATGCGTGAGTATGCGGCAGTGAAGTCATATCGTGCATGGACCTATCTGCAGTTGGCTCAGGCCTATGGCGAGGTGCCCCTGATTCTCACGCCACTCATGACAGAGAAAGAGGCACGTGAGGCCATGAACCAACCGCGTGTTGGCATCAAGGCCATCTGCGACACGTTTATCGACGACCTCACACCATACGTAGGTGTCAACCTGCCCGAGTTCGGGTCGGTCAACGGCATGAGTTCCGACTATTTCTTCATCCCGATGCGCGCGCTCCTCGGCGACCTCTGTCTCTGGGCAGGACGCTATCAGGAAGCAGCCCGCTGGTACCACGACTACCTGACCGACCGCTACGAGCCCGTCAGGATGAGTGTCCAGCGCATCACCTGGCCGAACGCCACGCAGTTTGACAGGCCCAACGACCGCTACAATCCCACTGGCAGTGAGGTCATCACGTATATCCCCATGGAGTCGCGTGTCTTCGATGGCACCATCAGCGACCTGCGAAACTTGTTCAATTCTACCACAGAGAACAATTATTACTATGAGTTGACCTCTTCACCGGCCATGTCCAGGATTTCAAATGATCAGGTCTACTGTATTGAGAATGAAATGCCCGGTGCAACCACCAAGGATACCATCTATGTGCCACGTTCTGGTTTCAACCGCAAAGAATACGTAGGCGACCTGCGTTATTCGTCGAACTTCCAACTCAGCTCTTATGGTACGCAGAGTGAGTATTCCGAGTACAACTCGTATAACCAATACGTCTATAAGATTAATTCCTCACGAATCAATCTCTATCGTGCCACGATGATCTACCTGCGCTATGCCGAGGCTCTCAACCGTGCCGGTTATCCGCAGTCGGCATTTGCCATCCTGAAATATGGCATCTGCGACGAGGTTCTGGAGAACCGTGTCGACCCCATTGAGGTTAAGCAGGCAGGAGAACTGGTATCTTTCGATCGCAATGTCTTCAGACTTGAGGATGTCCTTGGCGTTCACTCTCTGGGTTCAGGCGACTCTCACGCCAATGCATTCTATATGCTGCCTCAACCTGAAAATGCCTTAGCAACGCGTCAGGACACCGTCAACTATCAGATTCCTTTGGTAGAGGACCTGATCATCAACGAAATGGCCTTGGAGGGCGCTTTCGAAGGCTACCGTTTCAACGACTTGATGCGTGTGGCCCTGCGCCGTAGTGATGCCAGCTATTTGGCTACTCCCGTCTCACGTCGCAACGGCGAGACCGATGATACGCTTTATCAGCTACTGATGGATTCCAAAAACTGGTATCTCCCCCTACCCTGAATAGGACTCATAGTGATTATTAAATGAAGAAAAAAGCATTGATTCTTGCCTGTTTGCTTACAGCAGGCGTCGCCTGGGCCGATAATCATTGGGTGGGCACATGGGGTACAGCTCCGCAATTGGTAGAGAATAATAACAATCCACCCTCACTGGGACTGGGTAACAACTCGCTACGCCAGATTGTACAGGTGTCAATCGGTGGTGAGAAGGTGCGTCTGAAACTGACAAATGAGTTCAGTACAGGTGCCACAGAAATCAAGGCAGTGGAACTGGCCTTGGCTAAGACGGCTGGCAGCAGTCCGGAGATCGAAGAGGCATCGACCGTCACTCTAACCTTCAACGGCAAGGCTGGCGTGACGATGGCTGCGAAAGGCAAGGCCGTGTCGGATCCTGTAGACTTCAAGATCGGCCCCCGGGAGAATGTAGCTATTACCATTCATTATGGCTCAGCCTCATCGACGAGTGTAAGTGGACATCCGGGGTCAAGGACGACATCGTATCTGAAATCAGGCAACACAACCAACTTCAGCGATGCCACAAAGACCGATCACTGGTATAACATTCTGGCTTTAGAAGTGGAAGTTCCAGAGGATGCCGGAGCTGTGGCTATTTTGGGAAACTCAATTACTGACGGACGCGGTTCGACGACTAATCAGCAGAACCGTTGGGCAGACGTGCTCTCACGACGACTGTTGGCCAACGAACCGACGAAGCAAGTGGGTGTCCTCAATATGGGTATCGGCGGCAACTGTGTGCTGGGAGGCGGTTTAGGACCTTCGGCATCGAGTCGCTACCAACGTGACCTGTTAGGTCAGGAGGGTGTGAAGTGGATCATTCTCTTCGAAGCAGTTAACGATCTAGGAGGTGCTCAGAACGGTGTACAGACGGCAAATCGCATCAAAGAAGTCTTTAAGCAGATTATCCGTGAGGCTCACCAGAAAGGCATCTATGTATTCGGTGCCACAATCACACCGTTTAAGGGCAACAATTATTATTCTGCTGACCATGAGAAAGGTCGCAGTGTACTGAACGAATGGATACGTACGACGAAGATGCTAGACGGTGTGATTGACTTCGACGAGGCTGTGCGTAATCCTGACGATCCCGAGGCCATGCAACAGGCATATCTGTTTGAAAATGATTGGTTACACTTGAATGCCAAAGGCTATGAGACTATGGGTGGGTGCATTGACCTAAACCTTTTCACCAAGACCGATCCTTTGGCTGACAACGACGAGGAAGAGCCCGGCTACGAAGATGCCGTATGGATTGAGGCAGAGGATATGCGCACGAAATCAGTAGGAACGGCCTTCAAACTAGTGGAGAATACGGCTGCCTCCGGGGGCAAGTATCTGGAGACGGTGACGCAAACCGCCAACCTGCCTGCCGACAGTGTCTATATGCTCACCACCAGTTTCATGGTTAAGGCAGACAACATATATCATGTCTATGCGCGCGTCATGTGTCCAACCTGGGATGATGACAGCTATTTCGTCAGTGTCGACGGGCCGTTGACCAGCAATTTCGTCAATGGTCTGCAGACAGCTTCCTGGGATTGGAAGGAGCTCATCAATGTGAAATTGCAGTCTGGGGTGCACAAGCTAACTATCGCCGGTCGTGAAGATGGTGCCTGTATCGACAAGATCTGCATCACCGCCAATGCCACTCCTCCCACAGGAATGGGTGGTACAGCAACGCCTACTGCTATCAGTTACTTTTCCTCAAACAGACATGCTGTCGCCTCAGTCGAAACATACTCTTTGAGCGGTATCCGCCGCTTGGCGTCACACGACTCTGGCCCATATATTGAAATACAAAGTGCTGAGGACTGGACTATTCTGTCACGCAAGGTTATTATGAAATAACCATTTCTTAACGAGTCTGACTGCTGATACCGGCAGTGGAGATTTTAATGCGGGTTGGTTTACCGTTGTTGTAGAAGGAAGCG
>JAEEGI010001471.1_pt1 | contig 58688 bp, 54 predicted proteins | sample 8958751 | NCBI WGS metagenome assembly JAEEGI01 (sample SAMN16246545, study PRJNA631951) | gut metagenome | biome: gut microbiome; feature: rumen; material: KS-attached | host: Bos | place: Iran: Karaj | collected 2018-10
GTCTTCTTCTTCATCGTCGTCATCATCGTCATCGTCATCGTCGTCGTGGTGGTTCTCTATCTCCTGAATCCAAGTTGCCGAAGTGGCTACTTCGTCAAAGTTGAATTTCTCGGTATATACCAATTTATCGAGGTCAACATCACAATAGTCGCACTCAATGATGTCTGCCTTCGGCTGTAGCGTACGGATAATCTGACGCACCTGAGCCAACTCGTCCTTGGTCACCTCAGAAGCCTTATTCAGCAGAATCGTATTACAGAACTCAATCTGCTGAATCACCAGATTCTCAATATCTTCCTCGTCAATATTCTGACGCAACAAGTCGTGACCGCTCTTGAACTCATCGCGCATTCGCAGTGCATCAACCACCGTCACAATGCTATCCAACTGCAAATAGCCGTCCTTGATATACTCTGGTCCCAGCGATGGAATGCTCACAATGGTCTGGGCTATCGGACCGGGTTCGCAAATGCCACTGGCCTCAATGACGATATAGTCGAAACGGTGCATTGCCAGTATCTCCTGCAACTGTTTCACGAGATCCATCTTCAGCGTACAGCAGATGCAGCCATTCTGAAGAGCCACCAGCGAGTCGTCCTGCTGACCCACTACTCCACCCTTTTCTATCAGGTCGGCATCGATGTTTACCTCACCGATATCATTGACTATGACGGCAAACTTAATGCCCTTCTTATTCTGCAGTATGCGGTTCAGAAGTGTCGTCTTACCGCTGCCTAAATAACCCGTAAGCAGCAGGACGGGAATGTTCTTGATACTCATATCTTTTTTCCTTTAATTTGTACTTGCGGCTGCAAAGGTACTCATTTTCTCCGATTTTTGTCAACTCCGTTTTACATTATTAATAATACTTCGCAAAAAAGTATTAAATGTTAATGGCCGTGTATTCATTATTCGACGTTTTTTCGTACCTTTGTGCTTTGAAAAAGATAGATAACGAAATAAATATTAATTCATTAAATTGTAAATTACATCATGACTATCAATGAAATGAACTTTGCCGGTAAGAAGGCAATCGTACGTGTAGATTTCAACGTACCCCTGGATGAGAACGGAAACATCACTGACGACACCCGTATCCGTGGTGCCCTGCCCACACTGAAGAAGATTCTGGCTGACGGTGGTGCCACCATCATCATGTCGCACATGGGTAAGCCCAAAGGAAAGGTTGACATGAAGAAGTCACTGGGTCAGATTCGCGCTGCTGTTGAAAAGGCACTCGGCGTACCCGTTGCTTTTGCTCCCGACTGCGCTAAGGCTCAGGAGCAGGCTGCTGCCCTGAAGATGGGCGAGGCTCTGCTGCTCGAGAACCTCCGTTTCTATCCTGAGGAGGAAGGCAAGCCCGTTGGCATTGACAAGGCCGATCCCGCTTACGACGAGGCTAAGAAGGCCATGAAGGCCAGCCAGAAGGAGTTTGCCAAGACACTGGCTTCTTATGCTGACTGCTACGTGATGGATGCCTTCGGTACTGCTCACCGCAAGCACGCTTCTACTGCCGTTATCGCCGACTACTTCGACGCTGACAACAAGATGCTCGGTCTGCTGATGGAGAAAGAGGTTCAGGCTGTTGACGCCGTTCTCTCTAACATCAAGCGTCCTTTCGTTGCCATCATGGGTGGTTCTAAGGTTTCTTCTAAGATTGGTATCATTGAGAACCTGCTCGGCAAGGTTGACAAGCTCATCCTCTGCGGTGGTATGACCTACACCTTCGCCAAGGCTCACAACGGTGAGATTGGTAACTCTATCGTTGAGCTCGATAAGCTGGACGTAGCTCTCGGTGTTGAGGAGCTGGCTAAGAAGAACGGTGTAGAACTCGTTCTGGGCAGCGACTGCACAGCTACCAACGGTCTCGACTTCGACACGATGACTGTTAAGCCAGGTTCTGAGATTATCACCTGCCCCGCCAACAATGTTCCCGCTGGTTTCGAGGGTGTTGACGCCGGTCCTGCTTCTCAGGAGGACTTCCGCAAGGCTATTGCTGGTGCTAAGACCATTCTGTGGAACGGTCCTGCCGGTGTATTCGAGTGCGACGACTTCACCGCTGGTTCACGTGCTATCGGCGAGGCTATCGCTCAGGCTACTGCCGAGGGTGCATTCTCACTGATTGGCGGTGGCGACTCTGTAGCTTGTGTCAACAAGTTCGGTCTGGCCGATAAGGTTTCTTACATCTCTACTGGTGGCGGTGCTCTGCTCGAGGCCATCGAGGGTAAGGTTCTCCCAGGTGTTGCTGCTATCAAGGGCGAGTAATCCCATTGATAACATACATAACAGAAGACGGACAACTTTTATCGGTTGTCCGTCTTTTTATTTTGCCGCTGTCTGACAGCTTCAAACATCAGAATGGCTGCACTGACACTGACATTGAGTGAGTCAATCTGTCCGAGCATCGGAATACGGATATGGGCATCAGCCGCCCGGCGCCACAGGTCGGTGAGTCCGTCATGTTCGGTACCCATCACAATCGCTGTGCCACAGGTCATGTCGGTATCGTAATAAAGATGGGAATCCTGCAGTTGCGCAGTAAGAATCTTAATGTTACGCTGCTTCAGAAACGAGATACAGGTCTCTGACGAACATGCCACACAAGGAACGGAAAAAGCTGCACCAACAGAAGAACGGATTAAATTGGGGTTATAGAGGTCGGTCAGCGGGTCGCACACGACAACAGCATCTACCCCTGAAGCATCTGCAGAACGAAGGATGGCTCCCAGATTGCCAGGTTTCTCTACACTCTCCAAGACCACTATCAGCGGATGACTGCTAAGCGTCAAGTCGTCGAGAGAGAGATGCTTTGTCTTCACTTCGGCAATCACCCCTTCCGTGCTGCCACGGTAAGCCACTTTCTCATACACTTCACGCGACACTTCAAAGCAACGGGCATGTTGGGGAACTTGAAAGTCAGGAAGCAGCGACGGACAATAGAACACCGTATCCACCTCATAGCCCGCATGCAGACAATGAGCCATCTCCTGCTGTCCCTCTACCACAAACAGACCAGTCTTCCTACGCTCTGACGACTTCTGTTGTAACACCAGCAGTTGCTTAATCTTTGGATTCTGTAAACTTGTAATCGTTTCTGTCATGGGGACAAAGGTACTACTTTTTTTGACTACCTACAACGATTACGTTAAATATTTCTTAATTATTGAACCAAGATGTGCAAAATCTTACTATCTTTGCAACACGATAAACTATTAAAACTAATTATTATGAGCAAGAAATTCGTTATTGGAGACCGTACGAAAGATGAGTACATCTCAGTTCTCGACACCGAGAAAAAGAAGTTGGAGTTTACTAACCATATCGGCTCTGCCAAGGAGTTCCACGGCTTCGAGGAGACCAAAGCCATCCTGAAGAAACTGCAGGAGGAGACTGGCGGTTATCTGGAAGACTTGCAGGTCTATATCAAAGACGAAGACGGCAAGGCACACCGCCCTGACGAGCGCGACATGATGCCTTGGTAATAGGCAGAACGAAGAACAATAAAAGCCAGCTTTGCAGCTGGCTTTTATTGTGATAAACCGAGTGTTTGGCGGGAGAACCGCCAAACACATTTTTAGTCTTCGTCCTTGATTTCAGCCTCGTGCTCCTTGATGAGCTGCTGCTGGATATCGTTGGGAACGAGTTCGTAGCTTGAGAAACTGGTTGAGAACGATGCACGTCCACCAGTTAATGAACTCAATGCAATAGAGTAACTTGCCAACTCCTTCAAAGGAATCTTAGCCGTCAACTTCTGATAGCCAGCCTCGCTGTCCATACCCATGATGATGGCACGGCGTCCCTGCAGGTCACTCATCACATCACCCATGTAATCGGCAGGAACGAGTACTTCCAAATCGTAGATAGGCTCCAGCACCTTTGGACCTGCCTCCTTGAAGGCAGCAGAGAAGGCGTTGCGTGCAGCCAGCATGAACGAGAGTTCGTTAGAGTCAACCGGGTGCATCTTACCGTCATATACGATAACACGTACGTCGCGGGCATACGAACCAGTCAGAGGTCCCTGCTCCATACGCTCCATCACACCCTTCAGAATTGCAGGCATGAAGCGCATATCGATGGCACCACCTACAACAGAGTTGATGAATACGAGCTTGCCGCCCCACTCCAGGTCTTTCTCTTCCTTCGACTTGATGTTCATCTTGAACTCCTGACCATTGATGGTGAAGCTGGTTGGATCAGGCATACCGTCGGTATAAGGCTCCACAATCAGGTGAACTTCACCAAACTGTCCTGCACCACCCGACTGTTTCTTATGACGATAGTCGGCACGCGCCATCTTGGTGATAGTCTCACGATAAGGAATCTTCGGCTCCTGATATTCTATCTGAATCTTCTCGTTGTTCTCCATACGCCACTTCAACGTACGCAGGTGGAACTCACCCTGACCGTGAACGATAATCTGGCGCAACTCCTTAGACTGCTCAACCACCCATGTCGGGTCTTCCTGACGCATGCGCTGCAGGGCTGCCATCATCTTCTCGGTCTCAGCCTCGTTGACAGCCTTGATGGCACGTGAGAACTTAGAGTTTGGATACTTGATGAAGTCGAACTTATTCTCTACATCTTTAGCATTCAAGGTATTGCCTGTCTTCACGTCCTTCAGTTTCACGGTACAGCCGATGTCACCGGCTACCAACTGATCAACCTGAATACGGTTGGCGCCTGCACAGGCATAGATAGTTCCGATACGCTCCTTTGAGCCACGATCGGCATTGGTCAGGTCGTCGCCACTCTTTACGACACCACTCATCACCTTGAAGTACTGAACCTCACCGATATGGGGCTCAACACCTGTCTTGAAGAAATAGAGCGATGTGGGAGCGCTGGCGTCAGCAGGAACATCCTTGCCGGCAGCATTCTTGATAACTGGCATCTCGCTGACAAAAGGCACAACGTTGCCCAAGAACTCCATCAGACGGCGTACGCCCATGTCACGTCCTGCACATACGCAGAAGACGGGGAAGATAGAACGGGTTACCAAACCCTTGCGGATACCTTCACGCATCTCGTCCTCGGTGAGGTCTTCACTCTCGAAGAACTTCTCCATCAGTGTGTCATCACCTGCAGCGGCAGCCTCAACAAGAGCTGCTTTCCACTCCTTGGCCTTAGCCAGCTGGTCGGCAGGAATGTCCTCTATGATAGGAGCACCACCCTCGGGTTTCCATGAATATTTCTTCATCAGCAACACGTCGATAACGCTGTTGAAACCGGCACCGGTCTGGATAGGATACTGTACGGGAACGCAGTTGTTGCCATACACTTCCTTCAACTGAGCCAGAATCTGGTCGTAATCGCAATTGTCACGATCCAACTGGTTCACTAGGAAGATAACAGGTTTCTTCAGTTTCTCTGTATTGCGGAAAGCATTCATCGTACCCACCTCAGGACCATACTGTCCATTGACGAGGATGACGGCCTGGTCGGTCACGTTCATGGCAGTGATAGAACCGCCAACGAAGTCATCACTACCTGGGCAGTCGATGATGTTCAGCTTTTTGTTATTCCACTCTACATGAAAAACAGTAGAGAACACCGAGTAGCCATATTCCTGTTCAACAGGGAAATAATCGCTCATGGTGTTCTTACTCTCTACGGCGCCGCGACGTTTGATGATGCCGGCTTCGTAAACCATTGATTCGGCAAGAGTCGTCTTGCCGCTACCCGCACTGCCAATGAGTGCAATGTTTTTGATCTCGTTTGTTTGATAAACTTTCATATCGGTTATGTTCTAGGTTTAATAATTTCTATAAGCGAAGCCAAATTTAGGCATTTTCACGCAAAAAACAACAAAAACCTTTCAAATATTAAACTTTATTAGTACTTTTGTAGGAAAAATGTAAGCGAATGGCTGGTCTTTACATACATATCCCATTCTGTAAGAGCCGTTGCATCTACTGCGCCTTCTATTCGACCACCGATTCCAGATGGCAGCAGAGGTATGTTGATGCGGTGTGTAGGGAGATGGAACTTAGAAGTGAAAAACGAGAAGTGAAAAGTGAAAAGTTCAAGACCATTTATGTGGGAGGTGGCACCCCCAGCCAGTTAACAACGAAGCAACTGAGTCAGCTATTCCTATATATTAATAAGGTGTATGGCAACGAGGCAGAGGAGGTGACTATTGAGATGAACCCCGACGATGTGACCGCCGAATATGCTACAACCCTGTCACAATTGGGCATCAACCGCGTGAGCATGGGTGCCCAGACTTTTGACAATCAACGTCTTAGCTTCCTGCACCGCCGCCATACAGCCAGCCAGGTATCAATGGCGGTTCAGCATCTACGGAATGCCGGCATCTGTAACATCAGTATCGACCTGATATACGGTTTTCCCCATGAGACGCTCGCCGATTGGGCGAACGACATTGAGGCTGCTCTGGCTCTCAATGTCGAGCATATCTCCGCTTACTGCCTGTCCATCGAGGAGGGAACGCCACTCCACAAATGGACGACCGACAATGGCGAATGGACCATGGATGAAGAACTGGAGCGAAAGATGTATGAACTGCTGATAGACAAGTTGGCTGCTGCCGGCTACGAGCACTATGAGATATCTAATTTCGCAAGACCAGGTTTCCGTTCTCGCCATAACAGCAGTTATTGGCAGAATGTACCGTATATCGGGATAGGAGCAGCAGCCCACAGCTACGACGGCAAGAGCCGCAGTTGGAATGTCAGCGACCTCAAGACCTACATGGAGGCTATCGAGCGGAGAGAACGTCCCTATGAAGAGGAGTTGATTGACGACGACACCCACTATAACGACTGCATCACCACAGCCCTGCGCACTTGCGAGGGACTCGACCTCACCACGCTCTCTGCCGTCCATCGCCAATACTGCGAAAAAGAGGCACAGCGTTTCATCGACGGCAAACTGCTCCGACGTGAAGGCGACAGGTTGATACTGACCCGCCAAGGGCTCTTCGTCAGCGATTATGTAATGAGTTCACTAATATATATATAATAAGGTATGAAAAAACAATTGCTTATGACAATGGCAACCGTATTGCTGTCCACCAGTGCTTCTGCACAAGGTATCCAATACCCAAAGGCCGACAAAGACGGCACCGTAGATAACTATTTCGGCACCGAAGTGGCAGACCCCTACCGATGGTTGGAGGACGACACAAGCGCTAAGACGGCAGCATGGGTTGAAGCCGAAAACAAAATCACCAATGCCTATCTCTCAAAAATTCCCTTCCGTCAGAAACTGCTGAAACGACTGACTGAAGTGGCTAACTACGAGAAGTTGTCGGCACCCCGCAAGCACCACGGACGCTGGTATTTCTATAAGAACGACGGCCTGCAGAACCAGTATGTGATGTACGTTATGGACCAGTTGGGAGGTACGCCTCGCGTCTTCCTCGATCCGAACAAACTGAGCACCGACGGCACGGTAGCACTCCAGGGAGTCTATTTCTCTAACAACGGGAAATATGCCGCCTATACCATATCACGCTCTGGCAGCGACTGGCAGGAGTTCTATGTCATCGACCTCAAGACGGGGCAGCTCACCACCGACCACATCGAGTGGGCCAAGTTCTCGGGTGCTGCATGGCAAGGCGACGGTTTCTATTATTCTGCCTACGATGCCCCCACACAGGGAAAGGAGTTTTCGAATGTCAACGAGGGGATGAAGATTTACTATCACAAGATAGGAACCCCACAGTCGGACGACGTGCTGTTCTACCAGAATCCGGCACAGCCCAAACGTTTCTACACCGTTTCAGTCAACGAGGAAGAAACCATGATGTTCCTCTATGAAGACGGAGCCGGTGCTGGCAACACGCTCTTCGTGCGTGATTTGCGCAAGCCCAACTCACAATTCATCCAGATGACTGCCGATATGGACTATCGATATACGCCTCTTTATACGGAGGGCGAAAAGATTTACCTGTTTACTAATTACGGTGCTCCCCGCAACCGCATCATGACAGCCGACATTAACCGCCCGGGCATCAACGACTGGCAGGAACTGATAGCCGAGCAGCAGAATGTGCTGAACAATGCCGACGTCATCAACCGCCAACTTATCCTCACCTATAGTCAAGATGCTTCTGACCACGCCTACCTCTATGGTCTCGACGGCAGACAGATACGAGAAGTAAAACTGCCATCAGTCGGCAGTGTGGGCTTTACGGGTGATGAACACGAGCCAGAGTGTTTCTACACTTTCACGTCATTTACCGTACCAGGCACCATCTACCGCTATGACTTGGCGACGGGCGAAAGCACGCTCTATGCAAAGCCCAACGTCAAATTCCAACAGGAGGACTACACCTCCGAGCAAGTGTTCTTCCAGAGCAAGGACGGTACCCGCATCCCCATGTTCCTTACCTACAAGAAAAACGTCAAGTCACCACGCCCCGTCTATCTGTATGGCTATGGTGGTTTCAATATTGCACTCGTGCCCTCCTTCTCAGCCAACCGCATTCCCTTCCTCGAACAGGGTGGCATCTATGCTCAGGTAACACTCCGAGGCGGTAGCGAATACGGAGAGGAATGGCATCTGGCAGGAACGAAAATGCAGAAACAGAACGTGTTCGACGACTTCATCGCAGCAGCCGAATGGCTCATCCGCGAAGGCTATACCACCAACGAAAAGATTGCCATCGTAGGCGGTTCCAATGGTGGTCTGCTTGTCGGAGCCTGCATGACACAGCGCCCCGACCTCTTCCGCGTTGCCATTCCTCAAGTAGGTGTCATGGATATGTTACGCTATCATAAATTCACTATCGGTTGGAACTGGGCATCAGACTATGGCACCAGTGAGGACTCACGCGAGATGTTCGAATATCTGCGCGGCTATTCACCCCTCCACAATCTGAAGCCGGGCACCTCCTACCCTGCCACCCTCGTCACCACAGCCGACCATGACGACCGTGTGGTTCCTGCTCATTCGTTCAAATTTGCAGCCACCCTGCAGGAATGCCACAAGGGCACCAATCCCGTTCTCATTCGCATCGACACAAAGGCCGGTCACGGTGGCGGCAAGCCTTTGGCTAAGATCTTAGAGGAACAGGCCGATATCTATAGCTTCATCCTCTACAACATGGGCATCAAATTCAAGTAATCATCAAGTAATAAAAAGGAATGGGGCTGTCCGATGCGACAGCCCCATTTCTTTGTTCATGATTGAGATTATCCGTTATTTCGCGTAAGCTACTGAACGGGTTTCACGGATAACGGTTATCTTCACCTGACCAGGATAGGTCATCTCATTCTGAATCTTTGTTGCAATCTCACCGCTGAGTGCCTCGGTCTCGGCATCATCCATCTTGTCGGCTCCCACAATAACACGGAGCTCACGACCAGCCTGAATGGCATAAGTCTTGGTAACACCGGGATAGCTCATGGCAATGGCCTCAAGGTCGTTCAGACGTTTGATGTAAGCCTCAACGATTTCACGACGGGCACCGGGACGGGCACCACTGATGGCATCACAAATCTGAACGATAGGAGCCAACAGCGTCTGCATCTCCATTTCATCGTGGTGAGCACCGATGGCATTGCAGATATCGGGCTTCTCCTTGAATTTCTCAGCAATCTTGGCACCGTAAATAGCGTGTGGATCTTCTGTATCCTCGTCGGGCACCTTACCGATATCATGCAACAGTCCGGCACGCTTAGCCTTCTTGGGGTTCAAACCGAGTTCAGCAGCCATCACAGCACAGAGGTTTGCTGTCTCACGGGCGTGTTGCAACAGGTTCTGACCATAAGAAGAACGATACTTCATCTTACCGATAATACGTATCAGCTCTGGATGCAAACCATGAATACCGAGGTCGATGGCAGTACGTTTACCCGTCTCAATCACCTCGTTCTCCAACTGTTTCTTCACCTTAGCCACCACTTCCTCAATACGGGCAGGATGGATACGGCCATCGCTCACCAACTGGTGGAGCGCAAGACGACAGGTTTCACGACGGATGGGGTCGAAAGCTGAGATGACAATAGCCTCGGGGGTATCGTCAACGACAATCTCAACGCCACAGGCTGCCTCCAACGCACGGATGTTACGTCCTTCACGTCCGATGATACGACCTTTTACATCGTCATTATCAATGTGGAACACACTGACAGAATTCTCGATAGCCGTTTCGGTGGCTACACGCTGAATGGTCTGGATAACAATTTTCTTCGCCTGGGCATTGGCATTGAGCTTAGCCTCATCCATGATTTCGTTGATGTAGCTGGCTGCGTCAGTCTTTGCCTCGTCCTTCATGGCTTCCACCAAACGGGCCTTGGCCTCTTCAGCACTCAAGCCTGAGAGTTCTTCGAGCTTTGTACGCTCCTGCAACTGCATCTTCTCAAGTTCTTCATTCTTGAGGGCCAGCATCTTCTTCTCATTGTCAATACGATTCTGCTGGTTGTCGAGTTCGTTCTTGCGACGTCCCAACTCCTCCTGACGCTGATTCAATGAGATTTCACGCTGCTTCAAGCGGTTCTCGTTCTGCTGGATGTGCTGGTTGCGCTGTTGCACTTCCTTCTCCAGCTCGCTCTTTTTGTTCAGGAATTTCTCCTTCACTTCCAAGAGTTTCTTCTCTTTGATTACCTCAGCCTCTTTTTGGGCTGCACTCACCATTTCATTATATTTTCCCTTGATGACGAAGCGGAAAATCAAAAAGCCACACACGCCACCCAGTACCAGGGCAGCCACTATGGCAATAATAGCAACAATAATGTTCATAAATAATCTAATATATATTGAGTTAATGTTCTCATTTCGTCAGCGTGACGTACCCAGCGCCTCTTCTATCTCCTTCGTGAGGCGGGCAAGAACATTATCATAGGGGGCAGTATCATTGTGCGAACGCTCCTTCTCATACAATAGCGCGATGTCGACGAGCGTCATCAACGATATGATATGCTCTGTCTTACGCCCTTTGTATGCCTGAGCGTAAGCATTGTAGCGATCGGTAATAAGTTTGGCTGCATTACGATAGAACTCTTCGTCCTCTCGGTTGATCTTGACTTCGATTTCCTCGTCATAGACGTGCAACCTGATATTTAGTTTACTTTGATCTACCATGTTACTAACTGTCCCTATTGCTGTTCTTCGTCACTGAGGATTGCAATACACTTGTTCACATCACGTATCAGCTTCGACAATCTTTCCTTGGCGCCATCCAGGTCACCATCGGTTATTTCAATCATCTTAGCCATTTTTAGTGAGTTATAGTCATTCTGCCCCTGTTCCAACTTAGCCTGCAGTTGCTTGATGTCCTGCTCGTTCTTTTCAATCATCGAATAAAGTTCCTGATTCTCCTTTTTCAGTTCCTGAAATCGGAGTATCATTTGCCTGATTCGGGTTTCGAAGGCGGCTATCGTTTTTTCATTAGGCGTCATAACTTCTCGTTTTCTTCACAAAGGTAGTATATTTTTTGTTATATCCTTTCCTTTAAGTAAAGATTTAACGTTTTTTATTTTGAATCTGTATCAGCCGGCCGTTTTTCTTTCTTGGCAAGCATGACTACCCGGTAAACGAAATCGGTGACCCACTGCTGGGTGAAGCCCAGTTTCTGGTCATACTGACGAATGGCCACTACAGTCTTCATCACACCGGCATCCGAGAAGTCGTTCTTATTGAAAATATCATTCACCGTTTTCTCAGTCATCGAACGGATAGCGCTCTTGAAGAAACTGGGCAGACGAAGTTTGAATTTCATCAGATTGCCCGTCAGCATCATCAGGTCCTGCGAGAAAGCCGAGAACTGAATCATATACGTCTGAACATCCTGTGGCTTCTTGCAACGCTTGCGGATGCTCTGGTCGATTTCCTTGGTAAAGTCTTCACTCATACCGTAAATCTCCTTCAGCATCTTCTTACAGCGTGACTTCTCTGCCATACCGAGCTTATTGTTCTGCGTGGGTACATGCAGTGTTGCCTTGAAGACTCGCAGGTCAGGCAACGCTGCCAGATTAGTAATACCCAAGTCAGAAGCCATCACAGCCTGAAAATATACGCGGATAAGGGTCATGAAATCCTCCATGCCTCCCACTTTCTGTTGTTCTTCGTCGCCCTTGCGACCGAATAGTTTTGATAAGAATCCCATAATTTATTGAATTAAACGGTGCAAAGTTACAAAATAATTGATAATTGACAATTGATAATTGATAATTATTTTCTATCTTTGCAGCGAAAATCAAATAAAAAACGATTATTATGAAAGGAATTGTATTGGCAGGAGGCAGTGGGACACGCCTCTACCCCATCACAAAAGGAATCTCAAAGCAGTTGATTCCTATCTTCGACAAACCGATGATCTACTACCCCATCTCGGCATTGATGCTGGCAGGTATCCGTGAAATCCTGATTATCTCGACACCTTATGACCTGCCTGGTTTCAAGCGACTGCTTGGCGATGGTTCCGAACTGGGTGTACACTTTGAATATGCTGAGCAGCCATCACCCGACGGACTGGCTCAGGCTTTCATCATCGGTGAGAAATTCATAGGCAACGATTGTGCTTGTCTCGTATTGGGCGACAACATCTTCTATGGCAGTGGTTTTACAGGACTCTTGAAGCAAAGTGTGGAGAATGCCGAGAAACACGGACAGGCTACTGTCTTCGGCTATTACGTCAACGACCCAGAGCGTTATGGCGTGGCTGAATTTGATGCCGAAGGCAACTGTCTGAGTATCGAGGAGAAACCCGCTAAGCCCAAATCCAACTATGCGGTAGTAGGATTGTATTTCTATCCCAACAGCGTGGTAGAGATAGCCAAGAACATCAAACCGTCTGCCCGTGGAGAACTGGAGATTACCACCGTCAACCAAGAATATCTGAAACAGAAGAACCTTAAGGTGCAGACCCTGCAACGCGGTTTTGCATGGCTCGACACCGGTACCCACGACTCTCTGTCGGAGGCAAGTACCTTTATCGAAGTCATTGAAAAGCGCCAAGGGCTGAAGGTGGCCTGTCTGGAGGAGATTGCCTTCAAACGAGGCTGGATTACCAAAGAGCAGCTGCGGAAAGTGGCAGAACCGATGGCAAAGAACGACTACGGGAAATATCTTTTGCAGTTAGCACAATAATCGACAGAAGAGCAGCCGCGAGCTGCTCTTTTTACTTTCCCAAACTGCTTTTTGGGCATTTTTCTTCCAAAATATTTGGCAGAAATAATTATTTTATTTATTTTTGCACTCGAAATAATAATTGTTAATAACCAAAAACAAATTGCCTATCGATACAACTTCTACTTCAATTAAAACAATTTGAGTATGAAGACATATGCAAACCGCACTGACGAGGAGCTGGCTCTTCTCTACACAGCGGGTGACAACAAGGCTTTTGATGAGTTATTAGCCAGAAACCAACAAAAGGTGTTCAACTATATCCACTTCGTAGTCCGTGACTATGAAATGGCCAATGACATCTTTCAGGATACCTTCATCAAAGCTATCGTAAAACTGCAGGAAGGCAAGTATGCTGATTCCGGTAAGTTCTCTTATTGGCTGACCCGTATCGCTCACAACATCATCATCGACAAGTTCCGTCGCAACAAGAGTGAGCATATCATTGAGCCCAATGCCGACAATGACTTGAACAGTCTCAGTAACGATACGCTGAGAGAAGGCAACCGAGAGAACGAGTATGTGAACACTCAAATCATGGACGACGTCCGCCGTATGATGGACACACTCCCCGCCAATCAACGGGAAGTGGTCTATATGCGCTATTACCAAGAGCTGTCGTTCAAAGAGATTGCCGAGATCACAGGAGTCAGTATCAACACCTCACTTGGCCGAATGCGTTACGCACTCATCAATATGCGCCGCATGGCAAGACAACACCAGATACTCCTGGATATGGAGCTTTGATTAAAGGGCTCGTAAATCCTTGATAACTTGTTCGGGCTGTGCAGCCTTGAATACATAGCTGCCGCTGACCAGTACATCCACTCCTGCTTTCACCAGACGGGGAGCCGTTTCTCCCTGCACGCCACCGTCAACTTCTATCAGGGTGTTACACCCTCTCTCGTCAATCATACGGCGAAGACGCTGTACCTTCAGGATGGTATTCTCAATGAACTTCTGTCCACCGAAGCCGGGATTGACACTCATCAGCAAAACCATATCCACATCTGTCAGGATATCTTCAAGCAGCGAAACTGGCGAGGAAGGATTCAATGTCACTCCCGCTTTCATCCCTGCATCGTGAATCTCCTGAACAGTACGATGCAAATGGTCACATGCCTCGTAATGTACATTCATCATCATGGCGCCCAACTTAGCTGTCTGCTTGATATAACGCTCAGGATGAACGATCATGTAATGTACGTCCAAGGGTTTCTGACACTGTGAAGCCACAGCTTCCAAAACGGGGAAGCCGAACGAGATGTTGGGTACAAAGACACCATCCATCACGTCTAAGTGAAGCCAATCAGCCTCACTACGATTAATCATTTCGATGTCGCGGTCGAGATGAAGGAAGTCGGCTGCGAGCAATGAAGGAGATACTTTCGTCATTGTTCTTTTCTTTTTAATTCAAACCTACCACCACATGGGTGCCATCTGATTGTTTAACTGTTCTATACATCCTTGCCATTTGCTTGATAAGCAGGATGGTTGACTCACGAGGCTGAATTAACTGTTCTTGAGTAGAAATTTGCATAGGCAACATATTTATTACGTTTCTACTTTTCAAACGGACAACCTTGTAAGTTTATTATATTATTAACAATATTTATTTTAAACAATATGCTTCTATATCCTTCATGCCGTTAAGGAAATCGCGAGCCGACATGCGTTTTTTGCCTGCCAACTGCAGTTCCTCAATAGCAAGCCATTCATCATGGGCAGCCACCATCAACGCCTTTTTCTGAACGACGATTGTCCCAAGAGGCTCTGTTACCGCCTGCCCGGTCTTGCGGGTCTTAAAGATTTTCAGTACCGTCTCCTTACCATCGGGGGCAACCATCGTTGTCCATGCACCAGGATAGGGACTCAGGCCACGCACGAAATCATACACTTGCTTGGCAGTTTTCGACCAGTCTATTTCACAAGTCTCCTTAAAAATCTTGGGAGCAGGATGAAGTGAAGGGTGAAGAGTGAAGAGTGAAGAGTCATCTTGTGAGACGGTTTCGGGACAACCTTCTGCTGCGATGATGCGGTCCAGGGTCTGCAGACAAATATCAGCACCCAAGTGCATCAGACCGTCATAGACATACTCAACATCTGCATCGTCGGGAATATCAAAGGGTAACTGCATGATGATACGACCGGTATCAATGTCATGGTCGAGGAAGAAAGTGGTTACTCCTGTCTTGGTCTCCCCATTGATAACTGCCCAGTTGATGGGAGCAGCTCCACGATACTGAGGCAGTAAGGCTGCATGTACATTGAAGGTTCCGTATTTCGGCATTCCCCATACAACTTCAGGTAACATGCGGAAAGCCACAACTACTTGCAGGTTGGCTTGATAGGAGCGCAACTGCTCTATAAAGTCAGGATCCTTCATTTTCTCAGGCTGAAGCACGGGCAAACCATGCTCCAAGCTATATTGTTTTACAGCTGAGGGCTGAAGCACACTACCATGCCGGCCTACTGGCTTATCCGGTTGTGTGACAACAGCCACTACGTTATACTCGTTCTCTACCAATGCTTGAAGGGTCTCCACGGCAAATTCGGGAGTTCCCATAAACACGATACGCAAATCTTCTTTCTTCATCGTTTTATTCTTGGCTTAAATCGTGCACCATCTTACGATAGGTGCTATACATGCGGTCACGGGAGATATAACCCTTCAGATGACGGCCAGCGTCTAACACAGGTAACCAGTCGGCATGTGTCCGTTCAAAGGTATGCATCACCTCTGTCATCGACGTTCCCTCATCCAACACTGCTGCAGGATTAGCCATCAACTGACTGGCTTTAAAGTGATGGTATAACTCTGTACGGAACACCACGTGACGTATCTTGACAATATTGATTTCGCCTAAAAGGATACCAGCCGCATCCAATACCGGCAACACATTATGCCGGGAGCGACTGATCTTATGAACAATCTGTCCCAATTCCATATCAGGATCGACCCCCTGATAATCACGGTCAATCACCGAGTCAAGACTCATCAATGTCAACACCGCATGGTCGGTATGATGGGTTATCAACTTACCCTGACGGGCAAGGCGCATACCATAAATACTATGAGGCTCGAAGATGATAATGGTCAGATAGGCAAAAACTGACACTATCATCAAGGGCATGAACAAGTCATAACCACCCGTAATCTCAGCAATAAGGAAGATGCCTGTTAATGGAGCATGCATCACACCTGACATCACACCAGCCATACCCAGCAAAGCGAAATTCTTCTCGGGTACATAGACACCCACCTCATGGATGTTCCACAGACGGGAGAAGAGAAAGCCTGTAAAGCAACCGATAAACAACGAAGGTGCAAAGGTTCCGCCACAGCCACCGCCACCGTTAGTGGCACTGGTTGCAAAAACTTTCGTAAAGAGCACCAAAGCCAAATAGCCTATCAAGAACTCATGATGACCATAGAACAGCGAGTTGTCCAGTATCTGATTCCAATCTGCCTCCGTCTTGCCATTCAACAGCAAGTTGATGGAGTGGTAGCCCTCACCATAAAGTGACGGGAAAAGGAAGATGAGTGTGCTCAAAATCACACCGCCTATCAGCAACCTGACGTATGGTTTGTCCTTAAAGCGGGCAAACATATCCTCACAGGCATTCATTGTCCGAATGAAGTATAGGCTCACCAGTCCACAGCAGATGCCCAACAAGATGGAGGCAGGCACCCGCTCAACAGTCCAATCTGACTCAAGGTGGAAAGAAAACAGCGCTTCATTTCCACTTAAGATATAAGTAAAGCACGTTGCCGTAACACATGAGACGAGAATGGGGAGTAATGACGCCATCGTCAGGTCGATCATCAAGACCTCCAGCGTAAACACCAGACCTGCTATAGGAGCCTTAAAGATACCGGCAATGGCACCAGCGGCACCACATCCCACCAACGTCATCAGCGTCTTGCTGTCTAACCGGAACAATTGTCCCAGATTAGAACCGATAGCTGAACCGGTCAATACAATTGGCGCCTCGGCACCCACAGAACCGCCAAAGCCAATGGTGATAGCCGAGGCTATAACGCTCGACCATGTATTATGCGATTTCAAACGCGACTTCTTCGAAGAAATAGCATAGAGGATACGGGTAATACCATGTGAAATGTTGTCCTTGACAATATATCTGACAAAAAGAGATGTCAGGTAAATACCAATAACAGGGTACACCAGATACAACCAGTTATAACCCGTAGCCCTGAACTGACCTGTCAGCAATGCCACAATCTGGTTGATCATACCATGCAAGACGAAGGCAGCTACAGCAGCAAACAATCCTACGAAAAAGGCAAGCACCAGCAGGAACATACGGTCGCTGACATGCTCTACCCGCCATTGATGCAGTTGCTGCTGCCAGGTCTGTTTTCCTATGTTTTCCGGCTGACTACTCATTATTTCCTTATAATATTTACTTCCCCATTCTCCTTTAGGCGAATAATACTCGAAGGCTGATGAGGCTTATGTTCCTGACGGCGCGACCAACACACATAGTCAACCGCCTCAACAATACGAGGATCAATATCGCAGTAGTTCTGTGCTGCAGGCTCTCCACTGATATTCGCCGAAGTAGAAACCAAAGCTTTCTGGAAACGGAAGCAGAGTTCCTGTGAAAAAGGTTCCTGCGTAATGCGCATACCGATACTGCCATCCTCTGCAATCAGGTTGGGAGCTAAATTAATGGCGCCGTCCAGTATCAGTGTTGTCGGCTTACTGTCAGCGTCCTTCAAACTGTCAATCAACTGCCAAGCCACATCTGGCACATTCCTCACATAGCGCTGCAAGCGGGCATCGCTGTCAACCAAACATATCAGCGCCTTGGAATCGTCACGCTGTTTGATTTCATATACTCTCTTTACCGCCTCCGCATTCGTCGCGTCGCAGCCTATTCCCCACACAGTATCAGTGGGATACAATATCACCCCACCCCGCCGTAACACTTCAACGGCATTCTTTATATCCTGTTCTTTTGTCATTTCGCATGCAAAGATACTACTTTTCTATCTATTTTAAGTATCTCAACGTTGTTTTTTTCTTTTCATTGCATAACTATAGTGTTAGATGCCAGTAAAATAATACGATTCGTAATGATACTGGTAGCTTGCTGTATGAAACTTACAGAAACAAACATGTGAGCTAAAATAAAAACGGTGTACTAAGTGTACTTTAAAAATTTGCACAGCACGCATATTGTCCATAATTTTGCACAAAAAAAATAGAAGTTATGAATAGAAGAATGATTATGTTTTTATGTTTATTAGCTTACAGACTTACATGTCTGGCACAAGTTCCTGTTGGTATTCAAATACATCTCTATACACACTATGATGACCCTGCGCCTTTAAAAAACAATAGGCCAAGATCGCCAATACAAGCTCCTACAGTCTATTTTTACGGAAACACTTTGTATTTGGGTTCTAATAGTAGCAGTTATGTTTTACAGATAATAGATCCTAATGTGAACGAAGATATTCTATACACAGACTTAATACCAGAAAACGTCGCATATTGGCAATTACCTTTAATCGATAGTGGAGAGTACATTATTCAATTAATTAAAGGCAATTATTGCTTTTGGGGATACATTTATCTATAAGTAGAATTATCATAAGCGCAATGATATAGCTTGGCACAGTTTTGTGGGTGTTGAATACACCCTAATACCAATGAAAATAAAATGTGGACTAGCTACCCACAAATTATTAGTAATCGGCAAGGGGGCAACCCCACCCTTGAGGCCAAAAGAATCAGAATATAATGTCGACTTTATTCTGAGAGGGGATTTGTATAATTTAAAAGTCACAACAATGAAAAAATTTTTTATTACATTATCCATGGTTCTAGGATTAAGTTTTGCTTTTCCTCAAATTGCCTCGGCTGACATTGAGTTTTACGTTATCAAACAAAGAGTAACAAATTGCACTATAATAGAAATGTACGAAGATGGCGTGCTTATAGGTCGCATGATACTTAACGCTCGAGGTGAGATACTTTAAACAAGACTCTGTTCCGATGATAGAAACGTCATCGGAACAGTTAAAAACAATAAAGAAAGAAGTATATGAAAAAGTTTATTATACTCATATTTACAAATTTGACAGTTGCTTCTGGACTTGCCATGGAGCCATTAGATACTATGTGGTTAAAGATAACTTACCATGTATCATTAAAAGATTTTGTTGAAAGAGAAAAAGGCAGAGAAAGCAATGCTGTTTTAGAGATTGGGAAAACAGCATCATCATTTTACAGTCCAGAGTATAGAAGACAAGTAGAAGTTCATGACTCTCTAAAAGCCTTGCACGTCACAGGGGATGTATACTTTCAGAAGATGTTTGCAATTAACGGCTTTAACAAAATCATGACCTATGCCGTATATAAGAATTTTCCAACCGAAGGCTCACTAACTTATACCGATGAAATTTTTGGTTACAACTATACGTACAAAGAAGATATTCCATCTATAAAATGGGAGCTAATAGAAGGTGATACTATCATATGTAATTATTCATGTAAAAAGGCCCTCGGAAAACTACGAGGCAGAACATGGATAACATGGTACACTTTAGACATACCTATTAGTGAAGGTCCATGGAAATTGCAGGGCCTTCCTGGTCTCATTCTTTATGCATCTGACAGCCAAAAGGATTTCACTTTTTCATGTTTAGGAGTAAAAAAGGAGAATCGACTTATTTGTTTTTGGGGAAACAACCTAAACAAGTGCACCCCTATTGAACTACAAAAGGAACTCAAGGATTATTGGTATGATCAAAGTGGTTATGTAAACCGGCGTGAAGGACTACCTAAGCCTGATTTAAGTGGACTAAAAGTAAAGGTCAGACCCAAAAAACCATGTTATATCGAATTTTATGAAGAATAACTTATTACATAAGGCAATAACATTATGTCTGACATTGGCGGTTTGGAATTCTGTTATTGCCCAATCATATTGGGGTAAAGTGGCAGATGAACAAAATCAACCAATAAAATCTGCTACCATCATATTGTTGGACGATGCAAAAAATCCGATTTCTTTTGCCAAGACTTCTACAAAGGGGGAGTTCGTAATTGCTTCACCAACAACAAAAAATCCTATTTTCATGCTCGTATCCTGCATCAATTATGCAAAAGACACTATACTTGTGAAAAATTTTAGGTCAAACCAAACCATTGTCCTAAAAGAGCAAACAACAGTTATAAATAATGTGGACGTTGTTTCAGAAAGAATCAAGCAATCAAGTGACACTCTAAATTATGTGGTCAGCAGTTTCAAGCACAAGCAAGATCGTTCCATAGCCGATGTTATAAAGAAAATGCCTGGTATAGAAGTAACTGAAGACGGGACTATTGAATACCACGGAGTAAAGATAAACAGGTTCTACATAGAAGGTATGGACTTAATGGGAGGAAAGTATTCGCAAGTGTCAGAAAACCTATCAGCAAATAAAGTTAAAAAAGTTCAGGTTCTTGAAAATCACCAACCAATAAAAATGCTACAAAATAAAATTTTCTCAAACCAAGCTGCATTGAATCTTATTTTGGCTGATAGCGTCAAAAATGTGTGGCAAGGTTTTGTTGACATTTCACAGGGAATCAGCTTACAAAATGATTGCAAATGGTTAAGCGATCTTAGCTTGACAGAAATGCTTTTTGCCAAAAATCTCCAAAGTATCTCTATATATAAATACAACAACGACGGAATCGATATTGGAAAAGAAATAAATCCACTCAAGATATTTGAAAAAGGAGCTCCCACAGAGAGAAACCTTTTCACATTTAACACCAACACTCTATCTTTAGGAAAAAAAAGAACGTTATTTAACAACACTCACATCTTCGCTACAAATTGGCTATTTAAACCTACCAAAGACGTAGATATTCGGTTCCAGTTAGACGGAAAGATCAGCAAGGAAGATTATCAGCAAATAACCAGCATATCATATTTGGATGTAAGTGATAGTACAACTATAATTGATGATGCCCAACTTGGAAATTACTATAGTGAGTATTCTGCAGAACTCCTATACAATAAAAATAGCGACAATATGTATCTACACAACTCATTAAAAGGATATATTGACTTTAATAAGAACGAAGGGCACACGTTATGGAACAAAAAAGAAATACCTGTCAGTACAAGGCCTCGAAAGCGATATGTATGTGACTATATGAATATTGTCAAAGAGATAGGTAGCAATAAAAGTATGTCTTTTTCTGGATATCTATCCTACAACCACCTTCCGTGTTCTTTGCTGTTAACCGATAATACGAGTCAGTATTTAAATTTAACATCTTTCTACGCAGGAGCATCTACAGATTTCAGACATAAGATCGGTAAAGCCAACTTAACATATTTGTTGTCTTATGATGGTATAATTAAAAAGAACTATGTCAAAAACAGTTACGCAAATAAGACCGAGAAATACTTTGAAAATAGATGGCAGTCAGGAATCTCACTTAGTCATAATGGGACAATTTTGCGACAAAGAACAGATGTCATGGTAAATATTCTTCACAAAAGATTAGGGTACATCTCTAACACCTTCATATATGTAAAACCGAATTTGGTATTAACATTTACTCCATCCACAAATTGGAATATCTCCTTAGGCTACAGTTATGATATGAAAACACTTAATAGCTGGCAAACCAGCCTATTACCCCTCTTTACCGATTATCACACTTTGCGAAAAGGTAATGGAAAGATTAATGGAGAATATACCCACACGATATCCAGTAATTTGACATATAAAAAAACCAAGCATGGCTTTTTCGCTAATTTTGCAACAACATGGAATCTTTTTCGTAATCAGTATATCTATCAAAATGAAGTTCACAATGGCATCTATTTCAACAACATCACTGACTTGCAAGCGAACATCTATGATTTCAGCCTTCATGCACAGGTTTCAAAATCCTGTAGGTGGTCTAAACTATTTATGAGATTATCATTCTATCTGAACTATTTGGATAATAAGATTTTGATGTTGAACGAAATAGCTCCGTGTACAACTAATAATACTGAATTGGATATAGATATTTCTCTTCAGCCAACGGACTGGCTTTCTATAAAAGAAAAATCCAGTTGGTCACAATCTATTAATGAAATCTGTAGTAAAGTAAAAAGTAATAAAGAAAAGGTCAATCTATTTTTTCATGAGATAAATGTATACCTAATGCCAGGCAAATGGGTGATACACTGGAAAAATGAATTATATCATACTTCAGGGAAAACCATGTATAAAAACTTTTTTTCAGATATTTCTTGCTCTTATCGAACGAAAACATACGAAATCGGTATAACCATTAGCAATATTAGAGGTTCGTCGTCTTATGAGCAAAAAATAATAACGAATAACCAACAAATCTACACTAAAACACGTTTACGCCCACGTGAATTAATCTGCAGGTTTTGCTACAATCTATAATCTTTTCCTACGTTTCGTTTCAATAACAAAAGACTATATTGTTTTATCATCGCTTTGAGATTGCCATGATATTGGCATCCAAGGTTTTTGATCCTTTCTCACCAAATATTTTCATATTTATGTCACTACGCAAATTTGTAACACGCTGTTTAGATACATTCAACAAGGCTGCTATTTCCGTAGGTATAAATTGAAGACGAACAAGTAAACATATCATAATTTCTTGCTCGGTTAAAAAAACTTTGTGATGACGAATCATATCTACGAATTGAGGTAGATCATTCTTTACCACCTGCTCCAACTCTTCCCACTGTGACCAAGAAGGTTTCTTTACCGTACTAGCCAATTTGTGGAATTGGCTAACTATTGGACTATTAAGCAAAGCACTTTCCCAACTCCACAATTCATTCTGCGTAGGAGATTCAATAAATTGCGACAAATGTTTCTGCAATCGGAAAATTTCTTGCTCTTTCTCCACCTTAAATGTTTCCCAGTCATTTTTTGACAAGAGCCATTCTTCCCGAACTTTCTGATATTGTTCTAACAATGCATTATATTCTTTGTTGATGTTCCCCAATTCTCGTTTCTGTTTTTGTTTTTGCCGTTGTGCCACTACATAGATAAGAAGCATAATCAACAAGACTAAGAAGAGAATTAAAAAGATAGAGATTTTGAAACGTTTGACCTCTTTTTCTTTTTGGGCTGCAATTCTTTCACTTTCTTCATAATTATAAATAGCTTCTAAGCGTAGTATTTCATCTGCGGAATGCCTAAAACTAGCAGAATCGCCTGATTGACAACAGAGATAAGCATATTTTGATATAGAATCTTTATTGCCTATTCTCTGATAAACAGATAAAAGTCCTTTGTATGCCTCTTCATTATAATCAATATGAAACTGAAGTAGTTTTCTATAAAAGAACTCTGCTGAATCCGGTCTATTTACTCCTTCATAATACTGTCCTTTATATAGGTAATAGATTTCTCGACCATGCTCTATATTACCAAATTTATCGAAAAGCCCTGAATATCGTTCATAATCATCCATTACACGTTTTGCTTCTAAATATTTACCCTGCCGCAAATAAACGCTCATACTTGAACTTAATGCTATGACAGCAAAGTCTTTTCTGCCATATTCCTCATATAACTGAGCAGCTCTTTGATCAATAATTATCACAGAATCCATTTTATTCAGCATGTGGAAGGCATCAGACAAATGCTCATAAAAGATGATGGCGGAAAGGGTGTCTCCTGCCTGCCAAGCATAATCAACGGCTTTTCTTTCCGCATCTAATTCCAAGCTCGGAGAGCGTTGGTGATGGTAAATATCAGCAATTTGTCCATAAATTCGACTAAGCATCTGATAATTGCAGTCATCGGACAAAGTATCTGCGAAACTTACAGCCTCAAGATAACTACGCAAAGCTCTCGGAAGATTATTCTTATCATAATAGTATCGACCTAACAAATAATGAGTTGTCATTCTCACATCTGCTGAGCCCCAATTATCATAATAGTCTACAATACGCGGTATTGAAGATATTGTATCAAGTCTGTATCCCTGTTCATTCAATGCAGTAATACGCATCAACTCTTCGTGATTTCTGTTTCGGGAGCAGGAACTACAAAAAAGGACTATTACCGAAACAAATACGAGAGCAAGAAATCTCATTTATACAAACAATTTTATACAAAGAAAACAAGTCTCCTACCATTAAAACCTTTTCGTCACTCAGAACTCGGAAGTAAAATGGAACTTGATATGCTTAAAATCTTCTTGCGCCATAGAGAGCACATAGCCTGAGTCGGCAAGGAAGACGTCACGTCCTTCTTTGTCTTTCGCCATATATTGATACTTGCGTTTCTTGAAATTCTCCAACTCGGCAGCATCGTCACTTTCTATCCAGCAGGCTTTATAAAGATGAACTGGTTCCCAACGGCATTTGGCATTATACTCATTTTCCAGGCGATACTGGATAACTTCAAACTGCAGTTGTCCTACCGTTCCGATAATCTTGCGACCATTGAACTGGTTGACAAACAGTTGGGCAACACCCTCGTCCATCAATTGGTCGATACCCTTTTGAAGTTGTTTTGACTTCATCGGGTCATCGTTCTCAATATACTTAAAGAGTTCGGGCGAGAAGGAAGGTAGTCCACGGAAATGCAACTGCTCTCCCTCTGTCAGCGTATCACCAATCTTGAAAATGCCATTATCTGGCAAACCTACGATATCTCCCGGCCAAGCCTCATCGATAGTAGATTTGCGCTGAGCCATAAACTGAGTCGGACTGGAGAAACGGAGCGTTTTCCCCTGTCGGACATGCAGATAGGGTTGGTTACGCTGGAACTTTCCGCTGCACACCTTACAGAAGGCGATACATGAACGGTGATTGGGGTCGATATTGGCTGTAATCTTGAAGATGAAACCAGTGAACTTAGGCTCTTCGGGCTTCACCATTCGCTCTTCGGCTTTGGTGTCGCGGGGACTCGGAGCTATCTCAACAAAACAGTTCAGCAACTCCTGTACACCGAAATTGTTGAGAGCAGAACCAAAGAAAACGGGAGCCACTTCGGCACTACGGTATGTCTCGACATCAAACTCAGGATAGACGCCATCTACCAATTCCAAATCCTCGCGCAGTTTCTCACCATCTTGTTCGCCTACAAAATCGTCTACGAAAAGGCTCTCACTCCCCTCGCCTTTTGGAGAGGGGTTGGGGGTGAGGCTTACCTCTATCTTCTCTGTCACACGCTGCTTGTCAGGTGTAAACAAATCGAGTTTCTGTTCGTAGATATTATACACGCCCTTGAATTTGGCGCCTTGGTTAATAGGCCACGACAGTGGACGGACTTTGATTTCCAGTTCTTGTTCCAGTTCATCCAGCAAGTCAAACGGATCACGTCCTTCACGGTCCATCTTATTGATAAAGATGATAACAGGAGTGTTACGCATACGACAGACAGACATCAGTTTACGTGTCTGCGTCTCAACACCCTTTGCACCGTCAACAACGATGATTGCAGAGTCAACCGCCGTCAGTGTGCGATAAGTATCCTCCGCAAAGTCCTGGTGACCTGGTGTATCGAGAATGTTCACCTTATATTCTATGTCTGAGCCTTCGGGCGTATAGTCAAACTCCATTACCGACGTTGACACAGAGATACCACGTTGTTTCTCGATGTCCATCCAGTCGGAAGTGGCAGTTTTCTTGATTTTATTGTTCTTGACTGCTCCTGCTACCTGTATCTGACCACCAAACAACAGAAACTTCTCCGTCAAAGTTGTCTTACCAGCATCGGGGTGCGAGATAATCGCAAATGTCCGTCTTCTTTCTATTTCCTGATTCATTAATACTACAATTTTTCAATTCTTCAACTCTTCAATTCTCCAATACACTCTTCTAAAGAAGTTTCCCAATATGGGATTTCAATATCATAAGTCTGCTTGATTTTCGTTTTGTCTAACACTGAATAATGTGGACGTTTAGCCGGTGTCGGATACTCTGAAGTATGAAGGGGGCGTACCCGACAGGTGGTAATGCCTGCCAGACGATGAATCGCCTTGGTAAAATCATACCACGAGATGACGCCTTCGTTGGAGAAATGGTAAACACCCGGGGTAATTCCCTTATTGATAACTGTCATGATAACACGGGCGAGGTCGCGAGCATAAGTCGGAGTTCCTATCTGATCGAAGATAACACCTAACTCCGGACGTTCCTGTCCCAGACGTATCATTGTTTTCACGAAATTATTGCCAAAAGTGCTATACATCCATGCTGTGCGGATAATCATCGACTGCCGGCAGGCTTTGGCTACCTCCTTCTCACCAGCCAGTTTCGTTGAGCCATAGACGCTATTAGGGCAAGGACTGTCTGTCTCGACATAAGGCAAATATTTCGTTCCGTCAAAGACATAGTCTGTCGATATATGAATCATCCACCCACCGCGTTTGTTCACCGCTGCAGCCAAGTAAGCAGGTGCAGTAGTATTAAGCAGGGAGCAGAGTTCCTGATTCTCTTCTGCCTTGTCCACTGCGGTGTAGCCGGCACAGTTCACAATACCGTCAATCTCATGCTCAGCCACAAATTGCTCGATAGCCGATTGATTGCTGATATCCAACTCCTGCACGTCGGTATTAAACCATTGATGCTGGGGAAAATCTTTCTCCAGCAACTGCATTTCGTTACCCAACTGGCCATTGCAACCTGTTATCAATATGTTCATCTTACTCGAATTCTAAAGGTTCCTGTTTATCCTTTAAATAATAGTCGTTCAGCATACCGATAAACGTAGATATTTCCTTCACTGCATGCTGTGTCTCCAAGGAGATTTCCTTCTTCTGCAAACGAAGCATCATCACCCCGTAAAGGGAGTTGAAACAGGTTTCCACCTCATTCTCCTCCTTATTGGCACCATGATTCCGCAACTCTACTATATATGGTAACACCTTATAATATTCAGAATTATAGAAAGGAAACTTGCTACTGCCCAGCAACTGGACATGCAACTCTTCCAATTGCTGCAAAACAACCTTATTAATCTGCAGATGTCCCTTTTCGCGGCACCCTTCTTCATTCATCATCCTTATCAGGTTGCCAAACCAGTCAGCCTCATCTTCCTTCTGCTCGTCAGTATAATCAAAACGGTCAATATACTCCCGGCGAATACGACCCAACGAACAGCCGAAGGCCCGGATGGTATCTTCCACCTGCCACATATACAGTAAGTATTCTGCTATATTCTTACGTCTTAATTCCTGTGCTATCAACATATTCTAAAATCTCAGCAAATTCGTTGTCAATCCTAAAAGCATGATAATTGAACCGATAATCACTGCCACGCCAATCACCTGATTGATCATACGAATACCATTATCATCAAACTTCGTACGTATCTTATCCACCAACCAAGTCAGTCCCCACCACCAAAGCATAGCACCGCCTACAATACTCATGAAACCTACCACCATCTCAAACGGATGGTTTGGCAACACGAACGCAAACTGCGCATACATGGCTATGAAGAGGAACACAATCAATGGATTAGAAAATGTAACCAGAAAAGCCGTCCATGTATTATACCATAGCGATCCCTTTTGCTGACCAGACCGATGCATCTTGCGTGTCGGATCGGTATGATAGGTGTATAGACCGAAGCACAACAACATGACACTTCCCACAATCTGTAGGTAGAAGCGATTTTGATCGTTAGTAATGAAATCCATCACGAACGACATACCAAAACCCGCTATACCGGCATAGATAATGTCACTGACGGAAGCTCCCAATCCAGTGGCAAAACCATACCAGCGTCCTTTGTTCAACGTGCGCTGTACACAAAGGATGCCAACCGGTCCCATCGGCGCAGAGGCAATCATACCTATCAGCATGCCTTTGACGATGAAATCCAATATATTTATAGGTACATGAAACGGCATATCGATTGCAAAGGTACAAATTTTATGTGAATTAATAAGATTTTAGAAATAAAACTTTGCATTATCGTGCTTTTTTCATACCTTTGTAGCTGTTTTAGGTCTGACAATCAAAACATAAACTAATAATATTATGAACGATCAAGCAAACATCAAGCCGTATGTTATCGGCTTAGACTTAGGAGGAACAAACTCAGTTTTCGGTATTGTTGATGCCCGTGGCGACATCAAGGCTACGACAGCTATCAAGACCGGAGGCTATGAGAAAGTTGAAGATTATGTCAAAGCATGTGTAGAGGCTCTGGAGCCAATCATCGACCAGGTTGGTGGCATCGAAAAAGTGAAAGCGATGGGTATCGGAGCTCCTAATGGTAACTATTATAACGGCACCATTGAATTTGCCCCTAACCTCCCATGGGCACACGACGGTATCGTTCCATTGGGCAAAATGTTCAGTGATGCCTTAGGCATTCCTGTAGCATTGACCAACGATGCTAATGCTGCAGCTATAGGCGAGATGGTCTATGGTGTAGCACGCGGTATGAAGAATTTCATTGTCATCACATTGGGTACAGGCGTAGGCTCTGGTATCGTTGTCAACGGCCAGTTACTTTATGGTCATGACGGTTTTGCCGGTGAGTTAGGCCATGTCACAATGGTTCGTGGTGCCGAAGGCCGCAGTTGCGGTTGCGGACGCACAGGATGCTTGGAAGCCTACTGCTCTGCCACAGGTGTTGCTCGTACAGCCCGTGAACTGCTGAGCAAGACCGATCGTCCTTCTTTGCTGCGTGAGATGAACCCGGAAGACATCACCTCACTTGATGTCAGTATTGCAGCCGGCAAGGGCGACGAACTGGCCAAAGAGATTTATGAGTTCACTGGTCGCATGTTAGGTGAGGCCTGTGCCGATTTTGCAGCCTTCTCTTCTCCTGAGGCATTCATCTTCTTCGGAGGTATGGTAAAGGCTGGCGACTTGATTATGGAACCTATCAAGAGATCATACAACGAACATGTTCTCCCAATATTCCGCAACAAGGCCCAGTTCTTAGTCAGCGGTTTGGACGGTGCGTCGGCTGCTGTTCTCGGAGCTTCAGCTATCGGCTGGGAGATTTAAGTTTCTATACTAAAATATTTATGAAGAAAAGAGGTTGGTGCAGGACGCTACCAACCTCACTTCATAAATATGATAAGATAGTCAAACAATGGCTGACAACTACTTATCGTTGGCAAATATAGTACATATTCATCATATCTGCAAATTTTTAACTATCTTTTTACAATTTTGAGGTAAAACTAATTATTTTCTATCAAAACGATAAAAAAAATCCGAAAATATTTGCAGAATAAAAGAATAATATATACTTTTGCAGTCGTAAACAAAAAAGCTCTAATATAAGAACATGACGAAATTAATGAATGCATGGTGGTGGCGTAACTCGAGATTGAAATAGTCGCGGGGTACGAAGCCATATAGTTATTCATCACATATAAAAGGCTCGTCGTTATCGCGACGGGCCTTTTTCACGTAAGAACAAAAATTTAACAGAAATAATATGAGAAAATCTTTTTTAGTTGACGAGAATGGATTCTATGGAGAATTTGGAGGAGCCTACGTTCCGGAGATTCTCTATGCTACCGTCGAGAAGCTCAAGAACGAGTACCTGCCGATTATTGAGTCGGAGGAGTTTAAGAAAGAGTACATGCAACTGCTGCGTGATTATGTTGGGCGACCTTCTCCCCTTTATTTAGCCAAGCGCATGAGCGAGAAGTATGGTTGCCAGTTGTACTTGAAGCGCGAAGACCTTAACCACACTGGAGCCCACAAGATCAACAACACCATCGGTCAGATTCTGCTGGCAAAGAAAATGGGTAAGAAACGCATCATTGCCGAGACGGGGGCTGGTCAGCATGGAGTGGCCACTGCTACTGTCTGCGCTTTGATGGACATGCCTTGTGTGGTGTATCAGGGAGCGTTGGATGTAGAGCGCCAGCATGTAAACGTAGAACGCATGAAGATGTTGGGTGCCGAAGTACGACCTGTCAAGACGGGTAACTGGACACTGAAGGATGCCACCAACGAAGCCATCCGCGACTGGTGCTGCCATCCTGCCGACACCTTTTATATAATAGGTAGCACGGTGGGGCCTCATCCCTACCCCGACATGGTTGCAAGACTACAAAGCATCATTTCTGCAGAAATCAAGGAACAGCTGCAGGAGAAAATCGGACGCGACTATCCTGACGTTCTCATGGCCTGTGTAGGCGGTGGCAGCAATGCTGCAGGAACTATTTACCACTATATTGACGACGAGCGGGTGAAGATTATCTTAGCAGAAGCTGGTGGACAGGGAGCTGACACTGGTCACACTGCCGCAACCATCCATGCCGGACGCTTGGGAATCCTACATGGTTCCAAGACGCTGGTGATGCAGACCCCTGACGGACAAATCATCGAGGCGGAGTCTATCTCTGCCGGATTGGACTACCCCGGCATCGGTCCTATGCATGCCAATCTGGCATCCCAGCATCGCGCTACCGTCTATAGCATCAACGATGACGAGGCGGTGAAGGCTGCTTATGAACTGACCCGTATGGAGGGCATCATACCTGCTTTGGAAAGTGCCCATGCCATCGCCGCCCTCAGCAAAGTACAGTTCAAACCCACCGATGTGGTCGTCTTGACAGTCAGTGGACGTGGCGACAAGGACGTAGAAACCTATCTGTCGCATAAAGAAATGGCTGGAGAATATGGGAATTTCTAATAAAGAATTGAGGATTATGAATACTTTTAATTATACTACCACAAGCCGTACCATTCTGGCAGATTTGTACACACCTGTGGGTGTTTACATGCGACTGCGCGACATTTATCCGCAGAGTGCTCTCATGGAGAGTTCCGACTATCACGACAAGGACAATGCCCGTTCGTTTATCGGCATCAACCCCATTGCCTCTGTTGCCATTGGCCACGGCGAGGCAACCGTCCGTTTTCCCGACGGCAGTCAGGATTGTCATTCCATCGACCGCAACTACACCACAGCCGATGCCATCCACACCCTCATCGATCACATCAAAGTGGAGGGAGAACATGCAGAGTATTGTGGACTCTATGGCTACACTTCATTCAATGCCGTGCGTTATTTCGAGAATATTGAGGTCAAAGACGAGACACAGGCTAAGAACGACGCTCCCGACATGCTTTACATATTATATAAGGTAGTCATCGTCTTCGACCACTTTAACAGTCAATTGACTATCGTAACACTTGGTGACGATACCGACCTGAACAATGTCTTCAAGGCTATGAACAAGTCAAATATACAGGCTTACGATTTTCACCCTGTCGGCGAGGTGCGTTCCACACTGACTGACGAGGAGCACAAGGCGAATATCCGTCGAGGCATTAAGCACTGTCTTCGCGGCGATGTCTTTCAGATTGTTCTCTCACGCCGCTTCATTCAGCGCTACGAAGGCGATGACTTCAAACTCTACCGAGCCCTCAGAAGCATCAATCCCTCACCCTACCTGTTCTATTTCGACTTCGGTGGTTTCCGCATCTTTGGTTCGTCTCCTGAGACACATTGCCGTATCGAGGGAAGGAAAGCCTATATCGACCCCATTGCCGGTACGACGAAACGTACTGGCGATGCCGAAAAAGACCGTGAGGGAGCTGAGTATCTGCGCAATGACCCCAAGGAGAATGCCGAGCACGTCATGCTGGTCGATCTGGCTCGCAACGACCTCTCACGCAATTGCCACGATGTAAAGGTTGATTTCTACAAAGACCTGCAATACTACTCTCACGTGATTCATCTGGTCAGCCGCGTCAGTGGTGAACTCGATGCTGAAAAAGACCCCATCAAGGCATTTATCGACACCTTCCCCGCTGGCACTTTGAGTGGAGCCCCCAAAGTAAGAGCGATGCAACTCATCTCAGAATACGAGCCCCACAACCGAGGCGCCTACGGAGGATGCATCGGATACATCGGACTCAACGGCTCACTCAATCAAGCCATCACTATCCGCACCTTCGTTTCACGCAACGGTGAACTTTGGTTCCAGGCAGGAGGCGGCATCGTTGCCAAGAGTGATGAGGAATACGAATTACAAGAAGTCAACAACAAGCTCGGTGCCTTGCGCCGCGCTATTTTAAAAGCTGAAGAATTATGAAAATCGTCATTATAGATAATTACGACTCATTCACCTATAATCTGGCCCATCTGGTACGCGAGTTGGGTGCTGAGGTGACAGTACTGCGTAACGACCAATTCGAAATGCCCGAATTGGAGCCTTTCAGCAAAATCATCCTCTCGCCCGGTCCTGGCATTCCCTCTGAAGCTGGCCTGCTGCTGGATGTTATCCGGGCCTATGCCGGTCGAAAACCTATTCTTGGCGTCTGCCTGGGTCATCAGGCTATCGGTGAGGTTTTCGGTGCCAAGTTAGTGAATCTGGACGATGTCTATCATGGTGTGGCTACCGAGGGGACTCAATTTGGCAACGACGAAATATTCAGCGGTCTTCCAAACCGCATCACGATGGGGCGTTATCACTCATGGGTTGTCGCCAGGGACGGTTTCCCCGATTGTCTGGAAGTGACCGCAGAAAGCGACGACAAACAGATTATGGCACTTCGCCACCGTGAGTACAACATCCGTGGCATCCAGTTCCATCCCGAAAGCGTCCTCACCCCTGACGGCCGTAAGATGTTACAGAACTGGCTCTTCCTCTAAATCCAAAATAACGCAATAACGTAATAACGAAACATCGAAAAAAAAATGGCACAAACAATGAAAGACATCCTCAACAGGATGCTGAACCACGAGGAACTGTCCCGTGAAGAAATGAAAAATATCCTGATTGGAATCACACAGAGTGAATATCCCAACGAACAGATTACTGCCCTGCTCACAGCTTTGCAGATGCGCGGTGTCACCGTCGACGAACTGCTTGGCTTCCGCGACGGCATACTCGAGACTGGCGTTCCCGCTATTCTTAATGCCGACCGCTACATTGATGTGGTAGGAACAGGTGGTGATCGCAAAAACACCTTTAATATCTCAACCACTGCATGTTTCGTCATTGCTGGTGCTGGATATAAGGTGGCCAAACATGGCAACTATGCTGCCACCTCCGTTTCCGGAGCTTCTAATGTCATCCAGCATCACGGCATTAAGTTCACCGACGACCTCGACCGGTTGAACCGTTCTCTTGACGAGGCTGGTATTGTCTATTTGCATGCCCAGCTGTTTGCCAAGGCCATGAAGTTTGTCGGCCCTATCCGCAAGGCACTGCAATTCCCTACCATCTTTAATCTCCTCGGTCCACTAGTGAATCCCAGTCAGCCTAAGTGCCAATTGCTGGGTGTTGCCAATCTCGACCAAATGCGCCTTTACAACAATGTGTATCAGCGCATTGGCATCGACTATGGTATTGTCAACAGTATTGACGGTTACGACGAGATTTCTCTCACTGGCGATTTCAAGGTGACCACGAATCAGTATGAGCGCATCTTTAAACCCAGTGATTTAGGTTTCGAGATTGCCAAGCCTGAGGAACTCGTCGGTGGCGCTACCGAAGAAGAGGCTGCACAGATTTTCGATGCTGTTCTTGAGAACCGTGCGCTACCAGCACAGAAGAACATTGTGCTTGCCAATGCAGCTTTTGGCATCCAAGTGCTGGAAAAAGGTCAGAAGAACATTGAGGAATGCATCGCTATTGCACGTGAGTCTATTGACAGCGGCAGTGCTTTGGCTACATTCAAGAAATTTGCCACCATCAACTCATAACGTATGGATATTCTGCAAGACATCGTCGCCCATAAACGCATGGAAGTGGAACAGTTCAAGCAACAATTGCCTGAACAGGAAATCCATCGTCGCGTTGAAGCCCTCCTCGATTTCAACGTGCCATCCATGCAGCAGGCATTACTCGCGTCAGAAAGCGGTATCATAGCTGAGTTCAAACGCCGTTCACCCTCCAAAGGATGGATCAAGGAAGCAGGACGCGCCGAGGAGATTCCCCTCTCCTACCAGCAAAATGGAGCGGCAGCCCTGAGTATTTTGACGGATGAGCACTATTTTGGTGGTGCCGACGATTATATTCGCACGGCACGCCATAGCGGTGTGAACATTCCTATTCTCTACAAGAATTTCATCATCGACGAATACCAGCTCTTTCAAGCCCGTCTTTGCGGTGCCTCGGCAGCATTACTCATTGCCGCCTGCCTCACCAAGCAGCAGTGTGGAACACTGTTGCGCACCGCCCATGAACTGGGACTGGAAGTGCTCCTCGAGATGCATAGTGAACCAGAATTGGAATATGCCGAACTGGAGCCCGACCTCTGTGGTATTAACAACCGCAACCTCGGTTCGTTCGTTACCGATGTTCAGAACTCGTTCCGCTTAGCCGAACTGCTACCAGCCGATGCCGTCAAAGTGAGCGAGAGTGGCATTTCCTCACCTCAGACTATCCGCGACCTCCGTGCTGTGGGATTTCGCGGTTTCCTCATTGGCGAAACCTTCATGAAGGAATCCGACCCAGGTGTGGCTCTTAACCAATTCATTACAAAACTCTGAACGATGAACTCAAGAATGATCAAGGTATGCGGCATGCGCGAGGCTGATAACATCCGTCAGGTAGAAGCTTTAGGCATCGACTGGCTTGGTTTTATCTTCTGGCCGAAGTCCAGCCGTTTCGTACACGAGAGACCTGCCTATCTGCCTGCAAGTGCAAAGCGCGTTGGTGTGTTTGTCGATGCTGACATTGAGGTTGTCAGGGAGACAGCGGCAGCATATTGTCTTGACATCATCCAACTACACGGCAAAGAGAGCCCTGCCTATATCAAGCACCTCCGTTCCCTATGCAGCGACCATGTCGCTGTCATCGTCAAAGCCTTCAATATCGCCACCCCAGAGGATTTAAAACAGACCGAGCCCTACGAAGGCGCCACCGACTATTTCCTCTTCGACACGAAGGCTAAGATGGTGGGTGGAAACGGCACACAGTTCGACTGGACGGTACTCAACGACTACCAGGGGAATACACCCTTCATCCTCAGTGGAGGCATCGGACCTGATGATGCAGAGAAAGTAAAGGCTTTCCACCATCCCATGCTTGCAGGCATTGACCTCAACTCCCGCTTTGAGACCGTTCCCGCTCATAAAGACGTCAACCTATTAAGAACATTCATAGAAACAATAAAGAACGAAAACAATGAATAAAATCAACACCCTCTTCTCTGAGAACAAAAACGAGAAACTGCTGTCGCTCTATTTCTGCGCCGGCGCCCCCACCCTCGACGGTACTGCCGATGTCATCCTCACACTCCAGCGCCGTGGCATTTCCATGATTGAGGTAGGTATTCCATTCAGCGATCCTATGGCAGACGGTCCTGTCATCCAAGACGCTGCCACCCTCGCCCTCAAGAATGGCATGACACTCAGCAAACTGTTTGCCCAACTGGAAGCCATTAAAGACCAAGTGCAGATACCCTTGCTGCTCATGGGCTATCTGAATCCCATCATGCAATACGGTATGGAAGCCTTCTGCCAGCGTTGCGTGGAAAGTGGCGTGTCGGGAATGATCATCCCTGATTTGCCCTTTAAGGATTATCAGGAGATGGTGAAGCCTGTGGCTGATCGCTACGACCTGCGTGTCATCATGCTCATCACGCCCGAGACCTCTGAGGAGCGCATCCGTTTCATTGATGCCAATACCGACGGGTTCATCTATATGGTCAGTTCGGCTGCTATCACTGGCGCACAGAAGAGTTTCGACGAACAAAAGCAAGAATACTTCCGTCGCATCAATGCCATGAACCTGCGCAATCCCCGCATGATAGGCTTTGGCATCAGTAATGCACAGACGCTAAAAGCAGCCCAGGACAATGCTGCCGGAGCCATCATCGGGTCAAAGTTCGTCACACTGCTCAGTGAAAGCAAAGATGCAGACGAAGCACTCGACAAACTGTTTGACGCTTTGCAGCGATAATATATATAAATAATGTAAAAGTTGTGGGTATTTCATTCTTTTTCATTACCTTTGCCGAATAATCTACTAAAGCAAAGAAAAAATGAAAAGAATTCTACAACTGCTACTATTATGTCTGATTGTGCCTTCTATTGCCCAGGCTAAAGCATGGGACGAGGAGGAGTACAAACGTATCGAACAGAGCATCAAGGCTCCCACTTTCCCTGAGAAGGATTTCCTGATTACCAAGTATGGAGCCAAGACGACGAACAGTGCCGCTCAGAACCAGAAGGCCATCAACAAGGCTATTGCTGCCTGCTCAAAGAAAGGCGGTGGACGTGTCATCGTTCCTTCAGGCACCTTCGTGACGGGAGCTATCACGCTATTGAGTCATGTCAATCTGGTGGTGGAGAAGGATGCTGTACTGAAGTTTGCCTTCGAGCCAGACCTCTACCCTATCGTTCCCACACGCTGGGAGGGCATCGACTGCCGTAACCTCAGTCCTTGCATCTATGCATATAAGCAAACCGACATTGCCGTAACCGGCGAAGGAACTATTGACGGCAGCGGTGCCAACGACACCTGGTGGCCTTGGAACGGCAATCCACGTTTTGGTTTCAAGGAGGGTATGATTAGCCAACGAGGCGGATCGCGTGCCCGACTGTTGAAGAATGCCGAGGATGGTGTACCCATGGATCAGCGCATCTTCACAAAGGAAGACGGTCTGCGTCCACAGCTCATCAATTTCTATCTCTGTGAGAACATTCTGATGGAGAACCTCACACTGCTCAACTCCCCCTTCTGGGTTATTCATCCCTTGCTCTCCAAAAACATCACCGTCCGTGGCATGAAAATCATCAATGACGGTCCTAACGGTGACGGATGCGACCCGGAGTCATGCGACGGCGTACTGATTGAGAACTGTTTCTTCAACACTGGCGACGACTGTATCGCCATCAAGAGCGGACGCAACAACGACGGACGCTTGTGGGACAAACCCAGCGAGAATATCATCATTCGCAATTGCGAAATGAAGAACGGACATGGCGGTGTTGTCATCGGTTCTGAAATCTCCGGCGGATGCCGTAATGTCTATGCAGAGAACAATGTGATGGACTCTCCGGAACTGGAACGCGTTGTCCGCATCAAGACCAACACCTGTCGCGGCGGTGTCATTGAAAACATCAATGCCCGCAATATCAAGGTGGGAGTCTGCAAGGAAAGCGTCCTGAAAATCAATCTCGACTACGAGCCCAAGGAAATATGCTGTCGCGGTTTCGTGCCCACCGTCCGCAATGTAAACATCGAAAACATTACCTGCGAGAAGTCAAAGTATGGTGTACAGATTATTGCGCTCGACTCTGTCTGCAATGTCTATGACATCAACGTCAAGGACTGTCATTTCAATGGTGTCAAGGATGGCAATTACAGCAAGGGACAGACCCGCGATGTACGCTTCGACAATCTCTTCATCAATGGCTCGCTCGTACTCCAGCAGATGCCTTATCAGCATTACAGCGAGTGGCTCACCTATTCAGAAATGAAACGTGTCCCGAAGTCATATCTTCTTGATTTCTCCTCGAAGCCCAAATGGAGCTATGTGATGGGAATCGAACTGGAAGGTATGCTCGACACCTATCTGCGCTATGGCGGAGAAGACATCCTGAAGTATTGCAAGGAATACACCGACACTATGATTTATGCTGATGGCAATATCCGTGGGTTCAACATCTTGGATTATAACCTCGACAACATCCGCACAGGACATTTCGTCACCCGAATGTATCAGAAATATCCAGAACAGAAGAACCTGCTCGCCATGCAGCTTATGATGAAACAACTGAAGGAGCAGCCCCGCACCAACGCCGACAAGGTGTTCTGGCACAAAGCCATCTATGCCTACCAGGTGTGGCTCGACGGTATATTCATGGGACTTCCCTTCCGCACTCTGACTGCTCCCATCACCTGCAAACCTGCTAAGAACACCAAGGCTGCAAAAGCGAAGGCTGACAAAGAGATACAGGCCATTTACGATGATGCCGTCAACCAGTTGAAGATTACCTATCAGCGCACTTTCGACCCTAAGACCGAGCTCAACCGCCATGCATACGACGAGACACGCAAGACATTCTGGGCTGACAAAGAGACTGGACTCAGCCAGCATTGCTGGGGACGTGCGCAGGGATGGTACACAATGGCACTCGTCGAAGTGCTCGATGCCCTTCCCGAAGACTATGCACGACGTGGGGAGTTGATCGATTTGCTGAAGAAAGACTTCGATGCCATCCTGAAATGGCAGGACAAGAAGAGCGGCGTGTGGTATCAGGTGATGGATTCTCCCAAGCGTGAGGGCAACTACTTGGAATCTACTTGTTCCTCCATGTTCGCCTACGCCCTTTTGAAAGCCTATCGCAAAGGCTATGTCAGCGAGAAATACAAAGATGCCGGCATCAAGGCCTACAAAGGCATCATCAAGAACTTCATCAAGGTGCACCCCGACAAGACCATCTCGCTGACCAACTGCTGTTCTGTAGCAGGTCTTGGTCCTGCCGTTACCCCGGAAGTAGAGGCTGCTATGAAGAAAATCAATCCGAAAGGCAGTGTCAATGAGAACACGAAGCGCGACGGCAGCTATGCATACTACCTGAGCGAACCCATCCGCGACAATGATGCCAAGGGCATCGGTCCGTTCCTCTGGGCATCACTTGAAATGGAAATGCTTGGATATACAACAGAAACCCTAAAATAGTTGATAGAAATGAAAAGAATTATACTTACCACTATCATATCAGTTTGCACAACGATAGTTTCTGGACAAACAATTGACACTAATAGCTTGTCTGAATATGACCAAAACAAGCCTATCGGTTTTGCTGCAAGTGTAACAGGGGGCGAGGGCGGTACAACTGTAACAGTCGAGAACTTCTCTCAGTTAAAAGGCGAGCTCCCTGCCAATAATACTGACAAGAAGATTATTATTGTCAAAGGAACTATTACCTTCGACGGACAATTAGATTTACGAGGTATCAAAAACAAAACCATTATCGGATTTCCTGGTACTACGTTTGAGAACATGAATAAGGATGTTGCCACAAGCGAAGACGACAAGAAGGCTGCTATTAAGAAAACAGGAATTCTGCTTGTTTATAATTGCGAAAACATCGTCATCCGCAACATTACCTTCAAAAGCGCAGGAGCATGTGACTTCAACGCAAATGACAACCTGTGCATTCAGGGCAGTCAGAACATATGGGTGGACCATTGCGATTTTCAAGACGGAGTTGATGGCAATTTGGACATTGTAAATGGGTCAGATAACGTTAGTGTAACTTGGTGCCGTTTCCGCTACCTCTTGGATCCTCGAGGACATGGTTATGGTGGCAGTTCTGATGACCACCGATTTACTAGCCTCATTGGCAACGGCGATAGTCAAGCTGGTGATGAGGGAAAATTGAATACCACCTTTGTCAACTGTTGGTGGGATAATGGCTGTAAAGAGCGCATGCCCCGTGTACGCTTTGGCAAGGTTCATACTCTAAACTGCCTGTATAGCAGCGATAATACAAACTACTGCGTGGGAGGCGGCTATAAGAGTAACGTCTATATTGAGAAATGCGCCTTTACCAGCAACAAAGCAAAAACCAATCCATGGAAAAAATATGCTACAAGTTCTGGTAAAACAGACTATAACGTCACCATAACAGGGTGCCAAGGAGCATCTGACAAACAAGAAAAGTCTGGCGACATTGACTATTTCATCCCCGCATATGATTATACAGCCTATGATGCTACTTTGGTTGAAACGGTTGTCAGCAACGAAAGCAATGGAGCTGGTGCCACATTGAAATTTGACACTGCTGGCATTAATGCCATCAGCATCAAAGGTTCCGAGTTGAACCCCAAGATGCCACGCTACAACATCAAAGGACAACAGGTAGACAGCAACTACAAAGGACTCGTCATTCAAGGTGGCAGGAAATATATGCAAAAGTAGAATACAAAAGAAGCCCCATTACGAAGTCATAACGTAACAAAATGACTGAAGAGCAAATAGCTGCAAAGAAGAAATACGCAGGAGAGAAGAAAGCCTCGATGAAACGCCGTGATGACCATCACGACTACACGGAACGACGTATGTACATGATTACGCTGGAAGTGGAAGGACGCAGACCGCTCTTTGGTCGTATTGTGGGCAATCCTTTTGCTGAACGAGGAAGCAATGAGGAACCACGAATTGAACTGACGGAACTGGGTAAAGCCGTACAGAGCGAATGGATGGGCATTCATGGTTTCTACCCGCAGATAGAGATAAAGGCTGTGCAGATGATGCCTGACCACATGCATGGCATCCTCTTTGTGACTGCTCCACTACCTGTGCATTTAGGGCAAGTGATCTCTGGGTTCAAGGCTGGGTGCAGGAAGGCACAGCGGATGATAAACGCAATAGCAGCGGTCAAACCGCAGCCCACAGAGAAAGACGGGACTGAGGAAGAGGCACAGTCTTCTCTGCAGGTGACGGCTGTGCCGTCGCAAGAAAGCCTCCTCCCCTCGCAAGAAAGCAAGCCTTACGAGCCCCTCTTTGCTAAAGGCTATAACGACTTGGTGCTTCGCTCCTATGATGAACTACCCACTTGGCAGAACTACCTTCGCGATAATCCTCGACGATTAATGATGAAGCGTGCCCGACCAGACTGGTTGCGACCATTCTTCAACTTAAGAAAAGGAGACCAGCAGTATAATGGCATTGGCAATCGCGAACTCCTGAATGAGCCCCAGCGTATGTTTGTTCGGGTGTCGCGCCGAATGGTTGGCTGCGATTTAGAAAGGGAGGTGCAGAGGTATCTTGAAGCAGCAAGGAAGGGAACAGTCCTTGTGTCACCAGCCATCTCGCCAGGCGAGAAAAGGGTTATGCGCGAAGCTTTCAACGCTGGACTGCCCACAATCGTGTTATTGGAAAACGGCTTTACCCCATTGTCGAAGCCTCATGGGGAGCAGTTTGATGCCTGCGCAAAAGGCAAGCTGCTGATGCTTTCTCCTTGGGAGCACCATAATGAGAAAAGAAAGCTTACTGCTGAGCAATGCAGGCTGATGAATCTAATGGCTTTGGAATTGTGCGAATAAAAAGACAACTGTTGATGCACCAGACGAGGAATAACGATGTCCTCATTAGTTAAGTGGTTGTGAACTTTGTACATTTGTACTGTTAATGCCATTATCTTTGCCCCTTGTCAGTAGGGGACTTATATATTCCACTTGAACACCATTGTTCTTGTGAACTGACGATGCAAAGGTACAACATTGGAAAACCTTGTTGCGGGTTTACGCCAGTTTCTGCGAGATATGCCAGTTTCCGCGAGATAAAGTAGTTTCCCTCCGTTTCTTTCAGTTTATTCTAAATAATAATGTATGTGTCTACCCAGGTTTTGTCAACAAATCTTTATGTAACAAAAACACCTCAAAAAAACTGAGTTAACTCGATTGATCAAATGAGTTAACTCAAATGGCAAATCGAGTTAACTCAATCGATTTAAGACGTTAACTCGTATATTTAGCTATGTCAGGAATTGCTGTGTACTGATTTTGGTTGACAGTTTTATTCGTTATTCCTAATTGGGTTTACACTTTACTTTTCTTATTCCTATACAGGTTGTCAGTTCTGTGACTTTATTCCTGTTTCGGTTTACACTTTTGTCTTTATTCCTAAGACAGTTGTCACTCCAAAATCTATGTCCTAAGACGGTTGGCAGTTGGCTGGTTCTGCTATTCCTAATGTTGTTGACAGTCAGGCAGCAGGCAGTGCCAGAGTGCATCCCGCTCTTCTTGGCAGAAGCGGTTGGGGGCTCGATGCCCCCACCGTTTCTTCTGTAAGATGCAGCGGGCATTAGCCGTCGCGCATCCGTCTCCTTGGCGGTGCAAAGATAGACATTTCAATTGGATTACGCAAGCTTATTCCTGATTTTGTTGTCAGAATGGCGGTTCCTTGCCTGTAGCCGGTGCGTCATCGTCCTGCTCGTCACCCAGCAGCAGAGGAACAAATTTTCTTATGTCCCGTTCCGCGTTTGAGAGACCGGCAAGCAGATGTTCCTCCCGATCAATGTCACCGTTTCTTCTTGCTTCGCTGACCAGTGCATCATACTCCTCCATGAAGTCGAGCATGCATCTGAGCCTGTCAATTAATTCCTTGTCCATGTTCTTGTCGTTTTAAATGTTATACACTATTTGTCTGTCTCTTTCTTGTCTGTATCCACCAGTGGCAGTTCATACTTCAGCAGGGGATTGTCGGCATGGCCTGTCATCATCTCGTAAGGCGTCTTCATGTCGAGTGCCTGGTGCGGCCTTGCCGTGTTGTACATGTGGATGGAGTGGCTTATGGAGCCTCCGCAGGTGATGAAGTCCAGCTCGCCGTTGTTGAAGAGCCAGGAGTTCTTCACCGTGTTGTTTATCCGTTCTGCCAGTGCATTGTGCAGAGGGTCGCCCGTCTGCGTCATACTGATCTGCGCGTCTATGGCCAGCAGCATCTCCACATAGTCTTTCGAGGTGTACTGTACGCCACGGTCTGAGTGGTGTATCAGTTCAGAGATGTCGATGCCGAAGCTGGCGTAGCACTCGATGGCCATCGTCAGGGCCTGGGCAGGGCCGTCCGTCTCCAACGACTCATGGAAGCACCAGCCCACAATGTAGCGGCTGTAGGCATCCGTCAGCAGCGACAGGTAGCCGAAGCCATCGCTGCAATAGACGTAGGTGATGTCGGCCACCACCAGCATCCCGGCACGACTGGCTGCCAGTTTTGGCGTAGTGTTCAGCAGGTCCGGCCAGATGCGGTTCTGGTGGTTGGAATCCGTCGTCCTGGGCCTGTACCGCTTCCTGCGCAGCATCAGGCCATTGGCACGCAGCACGTCGTAGAAACGGTCGCGCCCAAGCGTAAACTTCACACCGAAATACTGCTTGCAGAGCTCCAAAAGCTCACGGCACCCCGCTTTGGGCAGGTTGTCCGGAGCACGGATATAGTTGCAGTAGAGCACTACGCTTGTGACGAGGACGGCTTCCTCGTTCTCCTTCTCGTCATGCTTGTAGTAGCCCCATCGTGATATGCCAAGTAATCTGCACAGAGGCGCTATCTTGTAGACATGCACCTCCACTGCAAGGGCTGTGATTACTTGGCATCGGATTTTTTTCGGATGGGGATGCCGTAGCGCTCCTCGGCCAGCAAAATCATGCGCTCGTAGGCATCACGAGCCATCTCACTGCGCTTCAAGTCAAGGGACTTGAGGCGCAACTCCTGCTTCAGACGGTCTATCTCCTGAAGCAGTTCTTCCTTGTCTGGATCATTCTTCATATCCGTTACAGCAGCCTGTTGAGAACACGCTATAGGCTTGTCTTCGACTGCAAAGATACGAAACCATCTCGAAATTGTACAATGACCAAGACCTTTTTCTTTCTCAAAGGCCGTTCTTGACATTCCGGAGGACAGATACTCCTGTAATAATGCCATTCTCTTCTCATCTGTCTTCTCGCCATTTTGTCGCATACTGATACACTTTTTTATTGTAAAAGTGTCAACTTATTCAGTACACGTCAGGATTTGTCAAAAAAAGAGCCGAAGGCGATTTGCCCACGGCTCTCTCTTAACTTTTCTCTTTTCACTTCTTAAAGGAGGTTCATCGTGTCTGTAGCGATCATCAGTTCCTCGTCGGTAGGAATGACAACAACCTTCACCTTTGAATCATCAGCAGAGATGATGGCTTCCTCACCACGTACCTTGTTCTTCTCTTCGTCGAACTTGATGCCGAGGAACTCCAAGCCCTTGCACACCTCAGAACGCATGCTGACCTGATTCTCACCAACACCGGCTGTGAAGACTACGACATCAAGGCCACCCATAGCAGCAGCGTAGGCTCCAATGTACTTCTTAATACGATAGAAATACATATCCTGAGCCAGTTTGGCACGCTCGTCACCATTCTTGGCAGCATTCTCTACGTCGCGCATATCGCTGGAACCACCAGTGATACCAGCCACACCACTCTTCTTATTGAGCAGATTAGACATGCCGTCAGCATCGAGACCGAGTTTCTTCTCGATAAAGGTTACAGCACCGCCGTCGATATCACCGGCACGGGTACCCATGACAAGACCTTCCAATGGTGTGAGACCCATAGAGGTGTCGATGCACTTGCCATCAACAACGGCAGCAATAGAACCACCATTACCCACGTGACAGGTTACCATCTTGGTGCCCTGAGCAGGAATACCAAGGAACTCGCAGGCACGGGCTGACACATAACGGTGAGAGGTGCCATGGAAACCATAGCGGCGGATGCCATACTTCTCATAGAGTTCGAAAGGAATGGCATACATATAAGCCTTGGGAGGCATGGTCTGATGGAAGGCAGTATCGAACACACCTACCTGTGGCAGACCGGGCATCAGCTCCTTCACGGCATTCACGCCCTTCAGGTTGGCTGGGTTGTGAAGCGGAGCCAGGTCGGAACACTTCTCAAACTCCTTCAGCACCTCGTCGGTGAGAATGACAGACTTATTGAACTTTTCGCCTCCGTGCACCATACGGTGACCTACAGCATCGATTTCGCTCAACGACTTGATGACGCCAATCTCGGGGTCGGTCAGCAGTGAGAAGATGAACTTCACGCCCTCGGTATGCTCGGGGATGTCGTGCATAATCTGCTTCTTCTCGCCATTAGCCAGTTTTACTTTCACAAAGGCACCGTCCAAGCCTACACGCTCAGCGCCACCCGATGTCATCACACTCTTGTCGTCCATATTGTACAGTGCGTACTTGATTGACGACGAACCGCAGTTTAATACTAATATCTTCATAAACCTCCCCCAACCCCTCCCAAGGAGGGGAGTGCCTGGCGGATTTCAGGGGGATGCCCAGGCTTTCTATTGGGTTATTACTTTTTCAAATATGTATCTTGCTCAGATTCTCCTCCCCTTGGGGGAGGCAGGGAGGGGTTCCTATTTCTTGGCATCCATAGCCTGGCAGGCGGTGATGGCTACCATGTAATAGATGTCGTCGACGGAACAGCCGCGAGAGAGGTCGTTGACCGGACGGGCAATACCCTGGAGGATAGGACCAATGGCAATGGCATCGCCAAGACGCTGAACGAGTTTGTAACCGATGTTACCAACCTCAAGGTTGGGGAATACCAATACGTTGGCCTTGCCTGCAATATCTGAACCGGGAGCCTTCTTGGAACCTACACTGGGAACGAGGGCTGCATCAGCCTGCAACTCACCGTCAATCTTCAGAGCTGGGTCGAGTTCCTTGGCAAGACGAGTAGCCTCAACAACCTTATCCACTACCTCGTGCTTAGCACTGCCCTTGGTAGAGAAGCTCAGCATAGCCACACGGGGATCAGCAAAGCCAGCTACCGACTTAGCGGTCTGAGCGGTGCACACAGCAATCTGAGAGAGCTGGGCAGCATCGGGCATCGGGGTAACGGCAACATCGCCAACAACGAGGACGCCGTCCTCACCATACTGTTTCTGCTTAGAGATAAGAAGCATACCACCACTGACACAGGTGATGCCTGGCGCACACTTGATAATCTGGAGGGCAGGACGCAGGGTGTCGCCAGTGGTAGAGAGGGCACCGGAAATCTGTCCGTCAGCACCTTCGGTCTTGATAATCATACAACCCAGATAGAGCGGGTTCTTCACCAGTTTGCGAGCTTCCTCAATGGTCATCCCCTTTGACTTACGGAGCTCAGCCAGTTTCTCGGCATACTCCTCACTGCGGTCACAGTTCTCGGGGTCAATCAAGGTGGCCTTGTCGATATGCGTCAGCCCCTTTTCCTTGGCAAGGGCATGCACCTTCTCAGGGTTACCAATCAGAATAATGTTTGCGATGTCGTCAGCCAGCACACGGTCGGCTGCACACAGGGTGCGCTCCTCTTCTGCTTCAGGGAGCACGATGCGCTGCTTATTAGCCTTTGCACGCGCAACGATTTGACTCAATAAATCCATAGCTTGTTTTTATAATTTGTTTTAATAATGTTTACTGAATTGCAAAGATAGCTATTTTAGTGAAGAATGAAGAGTGAAGAGTGAAGAATTTGCTTCCGCCTTGGTATTTTTTAACTTTTCACTTCTCACTTTTACATCATTTCCTTCGTCAAGATGCTTTCCAACTTTTCGCCAGAGAGGCGAATCTTCAGGTCGCCCTTCATGGCAATGGTAATTCCACCAGTTTCCTCGCTGACGACAATGGCTATGCAGTCGGACTCCTGGGAGATGCCGAGGGCAGCACGGTGGCGCAGTCCTAATTCCTTGGGAATGTCGAGGTTATGACTCACTGGCAAGATGCAACCGGCAGCCTTGATGTGGCTGTGGCTGATAATCATAGCACCATCGTGGAGGGGGGAGTTCTTGAAGAAGATGTTTTCGATGAGCTGCTGACTGATACGGGCATCGATGCGTTCACCCGTGTTGACCACATCGTCCAAAGGCATGTCGCGCTCGATGACGATGAGGGCTCCCACCTTGCGTTTACTCATATTCAGACAAGACATGACGATAGGCATGATGATTTTCTTAAGACTCTCGCTGTCCTGTTGCTTGTCTCGGCCTAAGAATCTGGTAATAGACTTTATTCGCCGGTGGGCACCCAGATTGAAGAGGAACTTACGGATGTCCTCCTGGAACAGAACGATAAGGGCTATCACACCCACAGAGACCAACTTGTCCATGATGGAGCCCAGCAGTCGCATTTCCAACACCTGGGAGACTAAAAGCCACAACACCACGAAGACCATGATACCTATGAATATATTCATGGAGCGTGATGCCTTCATCAGTCGGTAGATGTAATACAACATCAAGGCGACGAGGACAATATCTATGATATCTTTAATGCCAAATTCGAATAACATATCTCTCTCAACTCTAAACTCTCAACTCTAAACTCTAAACTCTAAACTCTAAACTCTCAACAATCCTAACACATTCCACGGCTTCACGAACATCGTGGACACGAAGGATGGAAGCACCTTTCGTCAGCGAAATGGTATTCAGTACCGAAGTACCATTCAGTGCCTGCTCGGGCTGTGTGTCCAACAGGCGATATATCATCGACTTACGTGAGAAGCCCACCAGTATGGGCAGCTGTAGTATTTGCAACTGTTCCAGTTGACTGGCAACGGCATAGTTTTGCTCCAACGTCTTGCCAAAGCCGAAGCCCGGATCAAGAATGATGTCCTTCTGGCCATAGGAACGCAACTCGTCAACATCGCGGGCAAAACGGAGCAACATGTCACGCATCGTCGCTTCTTGAGACATTAATATATAAGGAACGTGCAGGCGAGATACCATGCGGAACATTGTGGATTGAGAATTGAGAATTGACAATTGACAATTACCTACATCATTAATGATATCGGCACCATATTCCTCGACAACCATCCGCGCCACGTCAGGACGGAAGGTATCGACACTGACAACGGCATCGGGAGCCTCCTTGCGAATCAGGCCAAGGGCAAAGCGCAGGCGCTCCATCTCCTCCTCTTGGGAAACGGGCTCAGAACCAGGGCGCGTAGAGCAGGCTCCTACGTCAATGATGCTTCCACCTTCCTGCAGTATCTGGCGGGTGCGCTCAATAATCTGCTGCTCCGACATGGTGCGGCTCCCGGCATAGAACGAGTCGGGCGTCACATTAAGGATTCCCATCACCAGCGGAGTGTGGAGATCCAGCAAATGTCCGTTGCAATTAAGCGTATATTCCATATTTTTTGGCAAAGATACAAAAAAGTTTAGAGTTTAGAGTTAAGAGTTTAGAGTTTTTTGTAATTTTGCAGCAAAGTTATATAATACAGATATGGATATCAAGGAACTCTATAAACTTTATCAGCAGCATCCGTGTATTACGACAGACTCGAGAAACTGTCCTGAGGGAAGCATCTTCCTGGCACTGAAGGGTGCGTCGTTTAATGGCAATGACTATGCGCTTGCAGCCTTGGAGAAAGGTTGTAGCTATGCGATAGTGGAGACCCCTCCCTACCTCCCCCAAGGGGAGGGGAATATGGATGGCAGACTCATCAAGGTGGACGACTGTCTGCAGACCTATAAGGACCTGGCACGCGAGCACCGTCGGCAGTTTAGTATTCCCGTCATCGGCATTACTGGTACCAATGGTAAGACAACCACCAAGGAACTGATACGTGCCGTATTGGCAGAGTGCTATAACGTGATGGCGACGGAGGGCAACTTCAATAACGACGTGGGGGTGCCCAAGACGCTGTTCCGACTCAACGACGAACACGACATTGCCGTGGTGGAGATGGGTGCCTCGCATCCTGGCGATATCAAGACACTGGTAGAGACGGCAGAACCTAACTGCGGACTGATTACCAACGTGGGACGTGCCCACTTGCAAGGTTTCGGTTCGTTTGAAGGTGTCTGCAAGACCAAAGGCGAACTCTACGATTTCCTGTTTGCACACGACTGTCCTATCTTCGTCAACCGTGACAACGAACACCTGATGAAGATGGTTCACGATTCATGGTTAAAGGTTCATGGTGAGTTGCCCGATATCTACTATTACGGTCAGAGCGACAACCCCGATATCCTGATTCGAGGCGAGGTGATAAGCTGTGCCCCCTTCCTGAAGTTCCGCTGGCGAGAGCAAGACCATGAGACTGGATATGAGAGTGAATGGCAGACCGTGCAGACGCATCTGATAGGAGCCTACAATCTCGACAACATGTTGGCAGCCATTACCATCGGCTATGTCAACAACATTCCGTTCGAGCAGATAAACCATGCCTTGACTAACTATGTGCCTTCGAACAACCGTTCGCAGATGACGGTGACGGAACATAATCACCTGGTGGTGGATGCCTACAATGCCAATCCCACAAGTATGAAGGCTGCCATCGACAATTTCTGTCTGATGGAGGTATCGCCCAAGATGGTTATCATCGGTAAGATGGGGGAGTTGGGCGATGTTGCAGAAGAGGAACATCAGAAGGTAGTTGATATGCTGGCTGCAGCCCATTTCGACAAGGTGTGGCTGGTAGGTGAGGAATACAACCATTGTCAATTGTCAACTCTCAACTGTCAATTATTCCACGACGTGGAAGAGGTAAAGGCTGCCATTGCCCATGAACAACCTCAGGGTTACTATATTCTCATCAAGGGAAGCAACAGTAACAAGCTGTTTGAACTACCGGAAATGCTTTAGAAGTGAAGAGTTGAAGAATTGAAACTTGAAACTTACATATTGGGAATTTGCCTGTTGATGGGGCTGCTGACGACGGGATGCAGCCAACAACGGCGGGAGGTGTTGCCAGAAGGTAATGCCGTCTATTACTGGCGCACGGACTGGCGGTTGGACACTACGGAAAGGGCGTTTCTGAAACAGCACCATATTAATAAGGTGTATTGCCGGTATTTCGACGTAGTGATGAACGACTCCCTGGGACCGATGCCTAATGCCACCATCAGGTTTAGCGAAAACCTGCCGGAAGGTATTGAACTGATTCCCACCGTGTTTATCACCGAGGACTGTATGCACCAGAAACCCGACGGACTGGCTGAGAAGATAGTCAAGCGCATCATTCAGATGAACGAGACGAACGACATCATGGGTGTCAAGGAGATTCAGATAGATTGCGACTTCACTGCCAAGAGCCGCAGGTATTACTACGATTTTTTATCGGAGTTAGCCAACTCTTCACTTTTCACTTCTCATTTCTCACTTCTCTCCACCACCATCCGCCTGCACCAGCTGTCGATGAAGGTGCCCCCTGTGGATTATGGTGTGCTGATGCTCTATAATACGGGCCATCCCATGAAATTTATGGAGCGCAACCCCATCCTCGACATCCGCGACGTAGCTCCCTTTCTGCGCTACCTGGAGGACTACGAACTGCCGATGGCAGCAGCCTACCCCATCTTCCTCTGGCACCGCATCATACAGGGGGTTGACATTGAGCATGTGGCTACTGCCGAGGAAATTATGAGGGTAAAGACTGCCGTAGAGAAGGAGCGGCCCGAGCTCAAACGCCTTATCCTGACTTATGATTTAGCAAAAGATAATATTAACAGATATAAACCAAAAACCTATGAAGAAATTTATTCTCATTAGCCTAATGGCTGTGATGGCCCTGCCCATGATGGCATGTGGCTGGTACGGGACTGACAACATCTACCTCTATCGCGTGTACGATAGCAAGGAGTTCAGTGAGCGTGTAGATGAGATCACTCGCAACAACTGGAAAGCCTATCTGGGCATCAACCCTGAGTATTTTTACTTTGATGCCAACCAGATTATTGAGGCTGCCAAGAAAAAGAACGATGCCTTGATGGTGAGCTACGTTCAGCATCTGCAGCAGTATCTGTCGATATGCAGCGATGTACGCGACGACCGATGGGAGTATCCTACTAAAGAGAAACTGGCCCAGCGCAACCAGGCACTGCGAGCCATTCAGGCCTATGCCTTTAGTAAGATTAAAACGAAGTTGCGCTCTCAGCACGCGCTGCTCTACATGCGCTGTAACATGGTGCTGGGTCTGAACCGCGACAACATCACGTTCTGGGAGCAGACTGCCAGCCAGTTTATCGAGACGGTCTATAAGGACATGATGAAGAACATCTATGCCGGTGCGCTCTACAAGATGGGACGCGATGCCGAGGCAGGAGAGCTCTTCGCAGAGATGGGCGACTACAACAGTCTGATGACGCAGTTCTACAAGCGTCGTTCGTTTGAGGCTATCGCAGCAGAATACGGTCGTAACCCCAATGCCGGTGTGCTGCCCTTCCTGTTGCAGGACTTCGTGAACAATGCACAGGAGGCTGTGGATAGCGACTTAGGCGGTAAACTCTTCATCCGCGACATCAAGAAAGACGAAGCCATGCGTATGGCTGAGTTTGCCGGCAAGGTGGTCAAAGAAGGCAAAACCAACAACCCTGCCATGTGGAAGGCTGCCCAAGGCTGGCTGGAATATCTGTTTGGAAAGAAGCAGCAGGGCTATCAGGATATTCAGGCTGCTACCCACATGGCAGGCACTGAGCATGCACAACTGACGGCACGTATCATCAACTTCTATATCAAGTCGGACCTCGCACCGCTGAACAATGACTTTGATGCCTGGCTGACCTCGGAGCTGAAGTGGTTCAGGGAAGGAGGCGAGCACGAATGGTTTAAGAACGGAGCCTTGACACGCGCCATCAATCAGGTGCTGTACGACAAATACATGAAAGCCGGCAGGATAAACACCATGCTGGGAATCTATAACATCACCGGTCATGGCGCTTTCTATAGTGAGACGCATACCATGAAGGTGGAGGACCTGATTAAATTCCTCGACTATAGCAAAGGAACGTCCAGCAACCCGTTGGACGAATACCTGATTTCCAACATCCATTACGACGTGACGGATATGGACGATTTGGTTGGTACCAAGTATATGCAGGTGTGCGAATGGGAGAAGGCACTCCCCTGGCTTGAGAGAGTACCTGTTTCCGTACTCCGCGACCGTTCGTCGGTAGTCTATGCCGTTAACCGCAAATGGACTATTGAGCCTTGGATTACACGTCAGTGGATTAGTGACAGATTGGATTCCGATACTGAGAAGATGAAACTGAAGTCGAACTACAAAATCGACTTTGCCCGTGAGATGCTGAAACTGGAGAAGGAAGTAGCCATCGCGAAGGGCGACGATCAGTGCCAACGCTACTACGACCTTGCCGTGCGCTATGCTCAAGCTGGATACACAGGCGACTGCTGGTATCTCACCCAGTATGGCAAGAGTTGTGTCGACACTGTGGGTAAGAACGAGAAGGACCTGGCTGCCATTGCCTTCGAACTGCTCGGAAAGGCGAGTCAGGCGAAAGACAAGAGGTTGAAGGAGAAAGCCCTCTTCGGACGTTGCTACTACTACCTCAACACAAGTCCGTGGCTCACCATTGAATGGAATATGGACACCTCGCGCTACGATTTCATCTTGCATCCTGAGTCATCACAGTACCAGGCACTGCAGGCTCTTGAGAATTTCGAGCGTAACAGCGGGCAGCCTATTGCCAAATTCATCAGTAACTGTGATGTCTATAACACGTTCCTGTATCGCTCGAAGCAGTAATGAAATGTTAAAAACAAAAAATAAACAATTGTCAATTATAAATTGTCAATTAATTATGCTACCTTTGCACTCGATTTGAAAAAATCGGGTGCAATAGGCATCGGGATGTAGCGCAGTTGGTAGCGCACTACGTTCGGGACGTAGGGGTCGGGCGTTCGAGTCGCCTCATCCCGACCAGGAAAGCAGAATTCTCCACGGAGTTCTGCTTTTAATATGTAACATAGGGTGATAAGCGCTGGATATCAGACGGGGTGAAGTCGGGAGAGAGTCGCAGTTCCTGCAGGCTTTTGATGGAGCCATGCAGCCGGCGGTAGTCGGTGATGGCTTTGGCCTGATAATAGTTGATGTAGGGATGGCGCCGCAACTGTTCAAGACTGAGCTGATTGATATTCAATTTCTGAGGGGCTGCCTGCTCAATCACGAAATACTGCTTAGCACTCTGAGGAAACTGGTCAATCTCGTCGAGTTGATCGACACTCACATAACCGCCCAACCGTTTGCCATAACGGGCTATCTCTTTGGCAAAATAGGCACCGATGCCCGGTACGCGTCGCAACTGGGCAGTATCAGCCAGATTCAGTGCCACATGTTCACCGGCTTTGATTTTAACAGGATAGTTCCTCGGCGATAAGGTAGCCTTATTGTTCGATAAGGTGCCCTTATTGCCCGATAAGGTATCCTTATTTGATGATAAGGTGCCCTTATTGTGTGATAAGGTGTTCTTGGTCGGGGTGGGGTCAAACAATGACGCTGCCGGCTGATAATCTGCTGAAATGCGGATATAGGGTTCGAGTCTGCGGTAGTCCTTGACGGTGAGTCCGTAGAGGCGGGCAAAATCCTCCTTGCGGCGATAGATGCCCCCTTTTGCCCTATAGCGGTAGATGTTGCGCACTTGCCAGGGTTGCAGGCCGAGTTTTAAAAGCTGTGTGCTGTCGGCGGTGTTCGGATCGAAGTAGAATTCTTCTTTATGCTGCGACTGGGTAGCAGCATAGGGGACATAGGGACGCTTCTGCACTTTTTCCCTCGGGGGGATTTGAGAGGGGGTTCCCAACAGGAAGATGGCTGTCAGCACCAAGAGGGCGACAACAGCGGCTGCAAGGAGAATAATACGGTCGTTACGAATCATACTATTCCCAACTGGTGGAGGAATATAATGGTAATGCCGATGGGACAAACCACCCGCACGCCAAAGAGGTACCATGAAAACATGCGTCCCCTCAGTGTGCCGTTGTTGGTAAACTCGCTGCGCACGATGTCCTTAGGGATATACCAACCCACAAACAGACAGGCCAGCATAGCACCCATAGGCAATAGGAAATTGGCTGTCAGATGATCGCAGAAATCCATCAGCGGGAGTCCCAGAATCGCTATATCGGAATCACCCACGGAGAGTGAACAGAAGATGCATATCACTATCGTGATCACCGTCTCAATCCATGCAGACTTCTGGCGGGGCAGTTCAAGCTCTTCAGTAAAGAATGCCGTAGTAATCTCGTGCATGGAGATGGTGGAGGTGAGGGCTGCGAACACCAGCAACGCATAGAACATGATGCTGACGACGTAACCCACCGCCGGCATTGCGGTAAAGGCCTGCTGGAACACATTCGGAAGGGTGATGAATATCAGGGAAGGGCCACTGTCAGGGTTAACACCTACCGAGAAAGCGGCAGGGAATATCATCAGTCCTGAAAGGATGGCTATCAACGTGTCGATAATAGCTATCTGACGTGCCGACTTCACCAAATCCGTTGATTTGGTGAAATAACTGGCATAGGTACACAGGCAGGCCGTCCCCAGTGAGAGTGAGAAGAATGCCTGACCTAACGCTTCGAGCAACGAACCGCTTGTCAGTTTGGAGAAATCAGGGTGCAACAGGAACTTAATGCCACCGATAGCACCGGGTAACATACAGGAAGCCACTACCAATATCAACAACAGGATAAAAAGGATGGGCATCAGTAGTTTAGAGGCCCGTTCAATACCCTGACGCACGCCACGGACAATCACAAAATGGGTTATCAGGATAAAAGCGACGGCCCAGATGGTGGGTTTCCAAGGGTCGGTGGAAAAAGCTACAAAATAGTTTTTCACGTAGTCGGCATCGCCATTGAGCTGTCCAGCCAGCGAGGCCCACAGGTATTGCAGGCACCAGCCTGCCACGACAGCATAGAAGCCAAGAATGATGGTAGAGGTAAGGATGCCTAAATAGCCCACGAACTTCCACGGGCGACCATTCGACAGCACATCGTAGGCTCTGGCAGCATTGGCCTGTGCATGGCGGCCAACGATGAACTCGCTCACCATTCCAGGAATGCCCAGCAGGATGATACAGCCTATATAAATAAGGATAAAGGCTGCACCGCCATTCTCGCCTGCCGTATAGGGGAAACGCCATACATTTCCCAATCCAACTGCCGACCCAGCCGTTGCCAGCACAATGCCCAATTTACTTCCGAAATTACCCCTACCTACTTCCATTTTGTCATTTCTTCATTTTCATTTCTCATTCCTCATTTATCTCAACAATCCCAGTTGGTGTAAGAAAATAAGAAGGATGGCCAACGGACAGACATACTTCACCAGGAAGATGAAGATATGGAAAAGCCGGACATAACTCTGACTCTTTAGTTCACCGCTATTCGTAAACTCTTCCTTCACTATATGATGAGGCACAAACCACCCGATGAAAATACAGGTCAGGAAGCCCACTATCGGCAGGAATATCTGCCCTGTGATGAAGTCAAACCAGTCAAACAGCGATTTGCCAAACACCACCAATCCATCAACAGCACCTAACGACAACGAGCAGAAAGCACCTATGATGGAAGCCAGGATAGTCACGATGAGTGCTGCCTTTTTACGGCTGACCATCAGTTCCTCGTGAATGAAGGCTGTGCTCACCTCATGCAGCGACATCAGCGAAGTCAGGGCTGCCAACGACAGTAATACGAAAAACAGCAACGAGATGCAATAACCTACAACAGGTATAGCAGCAAAAGCCTGCTGGAACACATTAGGCAGCGTGATGAAGATGAGCGAAGGCCCGCTGTCAGGATTCACTCCTACCGAAAAGGCTGCAGGGAATATCATCAGTCCTGCCAGAATAGCCACCATACAGTCGATGAAGGCTATCTGCGATGCCGACTTGGTCAGGTTGGTGTATTTCGAGAAATAACTGGCATAGGTGCACAGACATCCCATCGCAATACTCAGCGAGTAGAAGCTCTGCCCCAATGCCCCTAAGAACACATCACCCGTCAGTTTCGACAAATCAGGCTTGAACAGAAACTCTATGCCCTTATCAGCATTGGGCAACATGCACGATGCACCCACGATGATCAACAATAATATAAATAAGGTAGGCATCAGCATCTTGGAAGCCCGCTCAATACCATCCCTCACCCCATGTTCGATAATCAAGTAGGTAACACCCAGGATGATCACCGTCCACAGCACAGGCTTCACCGGGTCGGATGCCAGCTCAGCGAAATAGGTCTTGAAATATTCCGGGTCGCCCTGCAGGTGACCTATCAGCGACGCAAAGATATACTGCAGGCACCAACCGCTGACCACCGCATAATAACCCGTGATGAGGAATCCTGTGAGCACGCTCATATAGCCGATATACGACAATGGATTCCGACCTCCTACCTTACGATAGGCACGGGCTGTATTTGCTTGGGCATGACGACCGATGATGAACTCGCTGATCATACAAGGGATGCCTAACAACAATACACAGATAACGTAAATGATGATGAAAACGGCACCTCCATTCTGACCTGTCATATAAGGGAAACGCCATACATTACCCAGTCCCACAGCGGAACCTGCAGTCGCCAGAATGACGCCAAGCTTACTTCCAAAACTCGCTCTTTCCAGTTTTGCCATTTGCACTTTTCTCATATTTTCGCTGCAAAGATACCAAATAATTTAAAAAAATGAGTACCTTTGCAGCAAAAATAAAGGTAAATATGCAATTTCTCTTTCAATATATCAAGAAATATCCCTTTTCAGTGACTTGTATCTGCTTGGTATGCATACTGTCACTCTTGCCTTTTTTCCCAGAAACACCGCTTGATAATGTGGCGTTTATCGACAAGTGGGTACATTTCATTATGTATGGTGGCACTTGTCTGGTTATTTGGGTGGAATACATTCTGAAACACAAGTCGCCAAATTATGAGAAGCTCTTCTTCTGGGCATGGTTAGCTCCTGTTGTCATGGGGGGCGTGTTGGAACTCATGCAAGCCTATTGCATCCCAACGCGTAAAGGTAGCTGGCTCGACTTCTTTGCCAACGGCATAGGCGTCACCCTTGCAGCCATCGTCGGGCTCGTAGGTATAATCGTCTATTATCGCTCCCAGCGTGTAAAGGGGTTCAAGCGCAAATAAGAGTTATAGTATCGACTGTCGCCAGTGACTTCCTGGCCGATGAAATCGGGTTTTTCATAGGGTTCGTCTTCTGAGCCTAATTCTACCTCGGCTATCACAAGACCTTCGTTCTCGCCGTAAAACTCGTCCACCTCGAAGGTGTGTTTTCCACTTTTCACAAGATAACGTGTCTTATCGATCATGCCTGGTTCACAGAGCTGCATCAGGTGCTCTGCCTCGTCGAGCGTGATTTCTTTTTCAAACTCGTAACGGCTCAGTCCACCATTGGTGGAGGGTCCTTTAATAGTAAGGTATCCGCGCGCGTCACGGATGCGCACGCGAACCGTGCGACCGTGACCGCTGCAGATATACCCTTGACGGATGCGACTACTGGCAAAGGCTTGCTCTTTGTAGCGCTCGTCTTTAACCAGGAACTTTCGTTCGATTTCCAGTCCGCTCATTAAGAAACGATGAAGACGGAATAGACCACGAATGCGATGGCGAGCAGAATCAGCACGCCAAAGATCCAATTAACGACCTTCTTACCATTGTCTTCCTGTTTCTTCTGAAAAGCTACCTTCTTCTCGGCAGACTTTGATGCTTTTGCAATTTGTGCCATAATTTTAAGTTTTATATTGTTACTATTATTCTTCGTCGTTGACGGGGAATTCCATCAGATAGGCCTTGATGAAGCCGTCGATCTTGCCGTTCATGACACTGTCGACGTCGCGGGTCTCGAAATTGGTGCGGTGGTCTTTGACACGCTTGTCGTCGAAGACATAGCTGCGTATCTGCGAGCCCCACTCAATTTTCTTCTTGCCAGCCTCGATCTTGGCTTGGGCCTCTAAGCGCTTCTTCATCGCACGGTCGTAAAGCTGTGACTTCAGCAAGGTCATCGCACGCTCCTTGTTCTTAGGCTGGTCACGGGTCTCGGTATTCTCAATCAGGATTTCCTCTTCCTCGCCCGTATCAGGGTCGGTATACCAGTAGCGCAGACGCACACCTGATTCCACCTTGTTCACGTTCTGTCCTCCGGCACCGGAGCTACGGAAGGTATCCCACGACAGTTTGGCGGGGTCGACATATACCTCGATGGTGTCGTCAACTAAAGGAGAGACGAACACGGAGGCGAAACTCGTCATGCGCTTACCCTGGGCATTGAAAGGTGACACGCGAACCAGACGGTGTACGCCATTCTCACTCTTCAGATAGCCATAGGCATAATCGCCACCTTCTATCTGCATCGTCACACTCTTGATACCGGCTTCATCGCCGTCGAGCATGTTCGAGATGGTCACCTTATAACCATGGGCCTCGGCCCAGCGCATATACATTCGCATGAGCATCGATGCCCAGTCCTGAGCCTCTGTGCCACCGGCGCCACTGTTGATCTTCAGCACGGCATCCATCGGGTCTTCCTTCTGACGGAGCATGTTCATCAGTTCCAGACCTTCAATCGCCTGAATGGCCTTGGCGTATGTGTCCTCCACCTCTTCCTCAGTTACCATCTCGTCCTTATAGAAATCGAAGGCTAACTGCAGTTCATCTGCCAGTGTGCGCACCTCCTTATAGCCGTCGAGCCATTTCTTGATGCCCTTCACCTTCTTCATCTGTTCCTCAGCCCGCTGACGGTCTTCCCAGAAATCAGGAGCCTGCGTACGAAGATCTTCCTCTTCGTACTCCATCTTCTTCTTATCGATCTCAAGGTACCGATATAAGGCATCGGCCCTCTCTAATACATCTTTCAGTTGGTCTTGCGTAATCATGGGTGCAAAGGTACAACAATTAATTGAAACCGCCAAATGCTTGCTGATTATTCCGCGTACATGGCGTCGATCTCATTCTTGTAGTTCTCGTTCAGCACACGACGCTTGATCTTCAGCGTATTGGTGAGTTCCCCCTTCTCCATCGAGAAATGGTGGGGCAGGAGTGTGAAGCGCTTGATCTGCTCATAATGGGCCAACTGCTGTTGCAAGGTGTCTATACGCTCTTTCATCATGTCGTAGATCTGCTTGTCGGCACACAGCTGCTCACGGTTCTCGAATGGGATATGATGCTCTCGTGCATATTCTTCCAGCAACGGATAGACGGGGATGATCAATGCTGACACGAACTTGCGCTGGTCGGCAATAATGGCTATCTGGTCGATGTACTTATCCACCAACAGCTTCGACTCAATCATCTGAGGCGCGATATATTTGCCGTTAGAGGTCTTGTAGAGATCCTTGATACGCTCCTTCAGGAAGAGCTCGCCATCCTTCAGATAACCC
>JAEEGI010001472.1_pt1 | contig 58633 bp, 63 predicted proteins | sample 8958751 | NCBI WGS metagenome assembly JAEEGI01 (sample SAMN16246545, study PRJNA631951) | gut metagenome | biome: gut microbiome; feature: rumen; material: KS-attached | host: Bos | place: Iran: Karaj | collected 2018-10
GACGTTTTTCTTTATGATCAGAAAGATCGCTCCATAAACTACAGAGGCTTGAGCGATCATCCTGCACTGAAGACCGGTACGGTCATCGATCTAGAGGGGAAGAACATGGTCTCATTCAACTCCAATATCCATCTGTTCATAGACTCGGTCAGAAACAGACTCGATGCGGGATACAGGGTATATGCCTTCCTGAACCGCCGAGAGAGCTCGGTCAGAGATCTTCTTCAGGAGGAAGGCCTTTCATATTCCATTAACGCCATTCTGGACAGCCCTGGCATCTCCATAGTAAAGGGAGATCTTGAAACGGGATTTGAGATAAGCCCGGAAAAACTGCTGTACATATGTGAAAGGGACATCTTCAGAGAACGCAAAGAGAGAAAAAGCTCATTCAGAAGACAGGGAAACACCATTGAATTGGCAGATCTCGGGATTGGGGATATCGTAGTGCATGAAGTGCACGGAAAAGGACGGTATCTGGGGATCAAGACGGAAGAAGTCGACGGGACGGTAGCGGATTTCCTGGAACTCGAATACAGAGACGGTGACAAGCTTTTCCTTCCAGTTTCCCAGATATCCAGGATCGATAAGTATATAGGACCCGATGATGAGAACGTGATCCTGTCAAAACTGGGAGGCAGGGAGTGGGAATCTGCAAAGAACAGAGCCAGGAAGTCCGTAAAAAAATTGGCGGAGGACCTTGTGTCGATCTATAGGGAACGCGCCAACAGGGAGGGATTCAAGTTCTCCAAGGACACTGTCTGGCAGACGGAATTTGAAAACAATTTTGAATTCGAGGAGACCCCGGGACAGCTGGAGAGCATCGAACAGATCAAGGAAGACATGGAGAGCCCGAGGATAATGGACCGTCTCCTGCTGGGCGATGTCGGCTTCGGCAAGACTGAAGTTGCCATGAGGGCAGCGTTCAAGGCTGTAATGGATTCAAAGCAGGTCGCGGTTCTTGTGCCGACCACTCTTCTCGCAAGACAGCATTACACTACTTTCAGAGAGAGGTTCTCAGGTTTCCCGGTAAATATCGAGATCATCACAAGATATACAAAGAAGCCAAAGACTGCGATTGAAAGGATAAACAGCGGAAAGACCGATATTATCATCGGAACGCACAAACTCCTCAGCAAGGAAGTGACGTATCATAACCTGGGTCTTCTGATAATCGATGAGGAACACCGGTTCGGTGTGAGCCATAAAGAGAAGATAAAGGATATGAAGAGAACAGTCGATGTCCTTACTCTTACTGCAACTCCTATCCCAAGGACGCTTGAGATGGCATTGACCGGCATAAGGGACATAAGCACGATCGACTCCGCTCCAGAAATAAGGAAGAGTGTTCAATCATTTGTCGTTCAGTTTGACTGGACACTCGTAAGAGATGCGATACTGAATGAGATGAACCGCGGTGGTCAGGTCTATTTCGTCTGCAGGAAGATCATGCAGATGGATCCGCTTCTTAAAGAGCTCCATGAAAGGATCCCTGAAGCGAAGGTCATCTGTGCTCACGGACGCATGTCCGAAGAGGAAAGTGAACGGAATATGAGTGCATTTATAGAGCATGAATACGACGTCCTCCTATGCACCACCATAGTGGAGTCGGGCATAGACATCCCTTCCGTTAATACAATGATCATCTATGAGGCTGACAAGTTCGGTCTTGCACAGCTTTATCAGCTCAGAGGAAGGATAGGACGTTCAAGCTACCAGGCATATGCATACTTTACACATTTTGCTGAAGACGTGGCATCCGACAGCGCAAGAAAAAGACTGGAGGCCATAAAAGAGTTTACGAATCTCGGAAGCGGAATGAAGATCGCAATGAGAGACCTTCAGATACGAGGAGCGGGCAACATCCTGGGTGCTGAGCAGAGCGGACATATGGCAAGCATCGGTTACAGTTTGTATGTGAAGATGGTCAAGGAAGCTGTCATGAGCTCTCTCGGGCAGGCTGAGCATCAGAAAGTGGAATCCACAGTAAACCTCGGACTGAACGCCTATATTCCAAATGACTATATTGTGGACGAAAACCTGAAGATCTATACGTATAAGCAGATATACAATCTCGACTCCGTGAAAAGGGGTAGGGAGATCAGAGACGAGCTTCAGGAGAAATTCGGATCAGTACCTGTAGAAGTGCAGAATCTTATAATCACTTCCATCATAAGGAGTTTTGCGGAAAAGGCCGGTCTGTCCAGTGTCGTAAGGCAGGGAGATGTCCTGATACTCAGGTTCTCTAAAGACGTGACGGTGGATTCGGTAATGCTTATAGACCTCCTGTCCGAGACAAAGGGCAAGGCCGAGATCCGGAACGGAAAGGAAACATATCTGCGTTACGGACATAAAACAGGCAGAAGATACGATGATTTTTTACAATTTCTGAAAAGCCTATCAGATTGCATATCAATATCCAATCAAGTATAATTCCCTTTGTATAAAGGTTGAATGTTCATGGCTATTCCGAGATTCATTCAATATATATAGGAAAGGAATCCTGCGGGGACATCCTCCAGGAAACGACTTATGAAGAAGAGATTATTTGTCCTGCTGATAGTACTGCTCATGGTCCTGAGCTCATGCAAGCTCGTGATCAATGAAAACGATGATGAGAATGAGATAGTCGCTACAGTCAACGGACAGCCAATAACCAAAAAGGATCTGCTCGACTGTTATCATGCATACAGAAACTATTATAATCTGACTGATAACAATGAGAAGACCAAGTATTTTATTGATGACAGGAATACCCTTCTTGAGAGCGCATACAAAACTCTTATAGAGTATCAGCTGGTCATGCAGTATGGCAGCAAGATGGCGTCTACCGACGTGACCGAAGAGATGAAAAAAACCATAGACGATGAGATAGCCTCCATCAAGCAGGCTATCGAGAGCGGAGCTCAGTCTATTGCAGAAGAGACGGTTGCAGAGGATCCCAATCTCGATCTTGAATATGTCAAGCAGAAGAGGATAGAGGAGAGACTGAAATACAGAGGCATCTCTACCGGCGAATATGAAAGAGCAAGGACTAAAGAGCTTATAATTACATCCGTAAAGTCTCAGATAACTGCTGATTATGAACCGACGGAAAAGGCTATCAAGAATTATTACGATACCTATCTCGATATTCAGAAGAATGCCATTTTAAGGGATATATCAGCATATGACAACTATACAATGGAGTCTGTCAACCTGTTTGAACCGGCAGGGTTCTACTATGTGAAGAACCTTCTCATAGCTCTTCCTGATGATGTACAGAAAACACTTTCCGAACTCAGGGCAGCAGGGAAGGACGATGAGGCAAACGAACTCAGAGACAAGGAACTGGCAAAGATCAGGGACAAGGCACAGCAGATCTATAACCGCATAATGGCCGGAGAGTCATATGAAGAATTGCTGGAACAGTACGGAGAGGATCCAGGAATGAAAGAGGGCTCCGCATATGCAAAGGAAGGCTACAGAGTATATGAAGGGCTCACCACATATGAGAAGAATTTCGTAGAAGCATCCCTGTCACTGGAAAAAGCAGGAGATATCTCAAAGCCGACCGGATCAGATTTTGGCTACTATATCATCAAGCTTGTGAGGATAACAGAAGAAAGGGAGATCCCTCTTGATGAAGCGAGGGAGGGCATTAAGAAAGTCCTCATCGCAAGCAAGTCGTCCGAGTATTACGATGAATACTATGAGAACTGGATCAGGAATGCCAAGATAGTGGAGTACAAACAGAAGATATATGAATGACAGATCTCAGGATCATAAAAAAGGGATATCCGGTAGGATATCCCTTTTTATGTCCCGTATCTATTCAGGCCGTTTCAATCGAAGCTGCCTTTTCCAGATTCAGAAGTTTAATGGCGTCTTCGCGCATCTTGTATTTTAGGATCTTTCCTGCAACGTTCATAGGGAATTCTTCCATGAACGCCACATATTTCGGGACCTTGTGCCTTGCCATGTTCGCATTGACATATGCCTTTATCTCATCGGGAGTGCACGTCTCTCCCTCCTTCAGGATGATGCAGGCCATTATCTCTTCGCCGTATCTTTCATCGGGAACACCTATCACCTGCACGTCCTGTACTTTCGGATGGGTATATATGAATTCCTCTATCTCTTTCGGATAGATATTTTCTCCTCCGCGTATAATCATGTCCTTGAGTCTTCCTGTTATCCTGTAGTTTCCATCAGGATTCCTGCATGCAAGATCTCCGGTGTGGAGCCAGCCATTTTTGTCTATAGCCGCATCTGTAGCTTTAGGCATCTTATAATAGCCCTTCATGATGTTATAGCCTCTGGCAACAAATTCTCCTATCTCACCGTCCGGGAGCTCTTCATATGTATCCGGATCCACGATCTTGCATTCTATCTCCGGCATGGCTCTGCCAACGGTAGCAACTCTCACCTCAAGAGGATCGTCAGTGCTGGACATAGTGCAGCCCGGGGATGCCTCCGTCTGTCCATAGACTATCACTATCTCAGTCATATGCATCTTTTCCACCACGTCTCGCATGATGGCTATAGGGCACGGACTGCCTGCCATGATTCCTGTTCTCATGTACGAGAAATCCGATTTAGGAAAGTCCTCGTGCTGGAGCATGCCGATGAACATGGTCGGAACACCGTGGAAGCATGTGATCCTTTCGTTGGTTATGCATGCCAGCGCAGGTTTAGGAGAATAGTAAGGCAGAGGAAGAAGTGTCCCTCCGTGGGTCATCGTAGCTGTCATGGCGAGCACCATTCCAAAACAATGGAACATCGGTACCTGGATCATCATTCTGTCAGCAGTGGAAAGATCCATCCTGTCCCCTATGCACTTTCCATTGTTCACTATATTATAGTGTGTGAGCATGACTCCCTTAGGAAACCCTGTAGTTCCCGAAGTGTATTGCATGTTGCAGACATCATTGACATCCACCTGAGATGCCATGCTGTAAATAACCTCCACCGGGACTTTCGATGCTCTGGAGATGGCCTCATCCCATGTAAGACATCCCTTCATCCTGAAATCGATGGTTATGACATTTCTGAGGAAAGGCAGTCTCTTGGAATGGAGAGGCTCGCCGGGTCTGGTGTTTGAGAGTTCCGGGCATAGCTCTGAGACTATCTCGGCATAGTTTGAATCCCTGAAGCCGTCTATCATGATCAGAGTGTGGGTATCGGACTGACGTAACAGGTATTCCGCTTCTGCAATCTTATAAGCAGTATTGACGGTGACCAGAACGGCACCTATCTTTGTGGTAGCCCAGAAAGAGATATACCACTGGGGCAGATTGGTGGCCCATATGGCAACGTGATCCCCGCTCTTAACACCAAGTGACACCAGAGCCCGTGCAAAAGTATCCACATCATCCCTGAACTCTGAATAAGTCCTCGTATAATTCATTGTTGTATATTTGAATGCCAGCTGATCAGGGAACTGTTCCACCATCTTATCCAGTACCTGAGGAAAGGTAAAGTCAATAAGCTGATCCTTTTTCCATACGAACTCACCATTCCCTGCCTTGTTGAGGTAGAGGTGTTCTTTCTTTCTGGAAGGCTGTTCGAATTTGCTCATTATACTCACGAAATGGGAAAAGATTATCTCTATATCATCTATTTCATGTATCCACAAAGGGTCCCATTCAAGAGATATAAAACCGTTATAGTTCACGGATCTCATCGCATTGATCATTTCATCAAGGGGAAGGGATCCCTGTCCGATGAGTCTGTATTCCAAGGACCCGTTCACCATCTCTGAATCCTTGATGTGAATGTGTTTGGTATATGCGCCGAGGTTCTGAATCGTGGTCTCAGCAGACTCTCCGTGATTCCTGAACGGATGATTCAGATCCCACAGTGCAGCGATATTGTCACAGGAGAAGTGATTGAGGACATCCCTGAGACGTGAAGTATCGGAATAATATCCTGCCGTCTCGATCAGTATGATGATGCCGTTCTTTTCTGCAAACGGGAGTATGTTCTCAAGGTTCTTTATGGTCCTTTCGGATATACGTTCGTCCTCTGATTCAGCAGAACGCACCCTGACGTATGGGGAACCGATCGCTGCAGCTCTGATTATGTAATATTCGAGCTCGCTCTTTACAGCTTCCGTATCGGGGGATCCAATGTCGATTATCGAATCAATGCATGGTATGGAAAGCTTTTTGTCTCTGAGATCATGCTTGATCGCTGAAGACATGACAAGATTCGCGGGGCTGTATTTTTCGTTGAAATTGAGCCCGTCGAGATCATATACCTCTATTCCCTGAAAACCCAGCTGAGCAGCGATATCCATGAACTCAGGAAATCTGTAGCCGGTCCATCCTTTTGTTGAAAACGAGAGCTTCATCCTTGGATATCCTCCTCATATATGATTTTGTTGAGCGCGTTTATATATGCCCGAATGCTTGCACCGATTATATCAGTAGAGATACCGTTGCCTGAATAAAGCATGCCGTTCGAGCGGAGTCTCACTAGAGCAGAACCGAGGGCCTCTCTTCCTTCGGTGACGGCTTGTATCTGGAAATTGTCGAGTTCGTAATGTCTTCCGACTATCTGTTCTATAGCCAGAAATGCCGCATCTATAGGGCCGTCTCCAACGCTCAGACCATCAAGGGGAACGTCATTCTTCTTGAGCTGTATATGTGCAGTGGAGTTGATGATGTTACCGCTGTTAATGACATATGAAACGAGCTGATATGTAGCCGGGACCTGAAGAGCGGTTGAGGCAATTATGGCATCCAGCTCCTTTGCGCCAATGTCTTTTTTCTGGGACTCTGCTCTGAAAGCCTCAAATACGCGCACGTTATCCTCCTGGCTCAGATCATATCCGAGTTTCTTGATGGACTGGATGACGGTCTCAAGGGAGTCGGATTTATCCAAAGCAATGTGGACATCCGTATTACCGGCACCGTTGTCGAATGGTGTGGTGCTCTTATGTCTGGTATTAGTGATCCAGTCTATCTGGGACGCGATCCTCATAAGTTCTGTATAGCGGAGATTGGAGCCAAGAGAAAGGCGGTCGCCTCTGTACTGTATGATGTTCGCTATGGAGGAGAAAGAAGCAAATGAAGATGAGCTTATAGCAGTCTTTATGCTGTTTGCTCCGGCAAATATCCCCTGTATTCCTGATGCGGTAGCGACCCCGAGAGAATCAGAGTTCTCAACACCGAAGATGACCGAATCGACTGAAGGTACTCTCTTCCGTATCTCCTTTATGAATTCAGCAAAATCATCCGGCATGAGGATGCCTTCATTATCACAGACAGTGACTGCGGAGGCACCTGCTGAAATGGCCGTATCAAGAGCGGAACAGAGGAAATCCATTTCGCTTCTTGTGGCATCATCTGCCACGAACTCTACATCCGGGCATTTTGAAACTGCATATCTGATAAGTTCATCAATTATTGAGATCAGAGCGGCAGGTTTCTTCTGTGTCTTATATGTCATCTGGATCGGAGAAGTGGGTACCGAAAGAACGAGTCTCGGCTTTTTGGCAAGTTTAAGAGCATTTGCAGCTTCATCGATGGAATCCTTTGAAAGATTCACAGGGATGGAAAGCGTGCTGTTCTCAACGAGAGAAGATACTGTCTGTATGAGCAGGGTATCCGTGTTGATATCCATAAGTCTTGAGAACTCGATCACATCTACGTTTAATCTGGATAGTAGTTTTGCTATCTCGATTTTCTCCTTAAAGGACAGGGCATTGTCGATCCTGTGGGACTCCTCCCTTAACGTGACGTCAGTGATGAACACTTCCTTCTTCATTATTAATCCTCCATAAAAAAAGCCCTGAAATCATAAATGATTCCAGGGACGAATTATCGTGGTACCACCCTTGTTCGCTTAAAAAAGCCTCTTTGTTCGAGATCGTGTCTTAATCTCTAGTCTTGGTAACGGGACATCCGGAACTTCTTATTGTAATTAGGAAGTTCAGCTCGGGAATGAGGCTGGTTTTCATTCGCGTGATACTTTTCACCGGCCAGTATCTCTCTGATATCAAAAAATGAAACCATAATTCCGTCTCAGCTTTTAAGTGAACGTATTATAACAATACAGTAAAAAGAATGTCAAACAAAAAAACGTATACTTTCACATTTTTGCCGGAACTGAAGAAGAAAATGGGATGTGATACAATCAATATGCCGGGAACATCACCGGAAGTCCGTGTCCGAAAGGATGATACATATGATAGAACTCATAGGAATAGGTACAGGAGAGAGAGAAGACATCACCATAGGTGCCCTGGAAAAGATGAAAAAGGCTAAAAGGATCCTCCTGCAGACGGAGAACCTGCCGATAGCGTCATTTTTCAAAGAACAGGGGATCTCATATATGACCATGGATGACTGGTATGAAGGTTCCGAATCCTTCGATGATCTGTATGAACATATCAGGGATATCAAAGACGGGACAACGGTGTGCATACTGGGAGACATATTCTCAAGCATGTTTGCAAAAGAGATGATGAAGAATCATTCATGCAGGATATATCCGGGGCTCGGACCCGCTTCCGTGACGGCATCTGTTTCCGGAGGAGCGTCAGGAGCAAAGGGTATACTTATGACTAACGGATATGATTTTTGCAATCTTCATTTTCACGGAAACGAGGATACTGTGATAACCGAGATAGATTCACAATATCTTGCTTCAGAGGTCATTCTTAAACTAATGCAGGTATTCAATGAGGAGAAGGAAGTGTTTCTCGTCCGTGGCAAGGTTGCTGAAAAGAAGACCCTTTCCGATCTTTATGACATAAAGAAATGGGATTATTCAACCTCAGTGTTCGTTCCCGGTGGAGACATGAGCGAAAGGGTTTCCCATTCCATAGAGGATCTTGAAGAGGTGATGGACAGGCTACTTGGAATAAGGGGTTGTCCCTGGGACAAGGCACAGACTCATGAGAGTCTGAGACCGTATCTTATGGAGGAGACGCTCGAGACCATTGACGCAATAGATTCCGGAGACCCTTTCCAACTGGAGGAGGAACTTGGGGATCTCCTGTATCAACTGATCTTCCACTCAAAGCTTTCTGAAAAGCACGGAGAGTTCGGATTTACGGATGTTGTGACCGGAATAGTAGACAAACTGATCAGAAGACATCCCCATGTCTTTCTCGAGCAGAAGGAACTTCCTGACTGGGAAAAAGAAAAACTGGAAGAAAAACACGAAACACTGAGAGAATCCGTTGACAGGATCCCCGGTTCCTTTTCGGAAGTCATGAGATTCGGGAAGATGCTGAAAAAGCTAAAGGCGTTCGGAACAAGGCTTCCTACGGAAGATGAACTTCTTAAGAGGATAAACAGCATGACAGGGAATGGTGGGGATAATATTTCCGACAAGGATCTGCTTTTATCAGTACTCTTGTTGTTCTGGCTGCGTGGGTTTGATCCTGAGCTGGCGGTAAGAGAGATGAATCGGGACCTGAAAAAACGGATAATGGAAGAAAAAGACGGATTAAACCCCGTTAAATCATATGGTTGTGGGGATTTTACGGAAGAAAATGGGCAGAAATGACAAAAAGCTCCCAAATCGCCGAAATTAAGATTAAAGTACTTGTAAAATACCAGAGCATTGGTTATAATCATTTTCGAAATTGAAAAGTAGTCACAAACAACTCAATTAACACATTCTTATGGGAGGAATCTATGAACAAGACAGAATTAGTAGCAGCAGTTGCTAACAAGGCTGGAGTTTCCAAGAAAGATGCAGAGAAGGTTGTTACCGCGTTAACAGAGACCATCATCAGCGAACTCGCTAACGGAAACAAAGTTCAGATTGTTGGCTTTGGAACATTCGAAGCTCGTGAACGTGCTGCAAGAAAAGGAATCAATCCTTTAACAAAAGAAGCTATCGATATCAAAGAGTCAGTTGTTCCTGCTTTCAAGGCTGGACAGGGATTCAAGAATGCTCTGAAATAAGATAATATAACGATATCGTTAAAGAGGAGGCGTTGTCGGGTATGACGATGCCTCCTCTTTATCTATGTAATGCCTGCTTTCTCATGGCGGGAGGAATAGACGGCCGTTTCAAAAACGAAGAGGATTCTGCTATCATATGACATATAATACTAAGGAAAAAATAATGAGAGGATGCATATGAGACTGGACAAATTTTTAAAGGTTTCCAGAGTGATCAAGAGAAGGACTGTTGCCGCTTCAGCTGCAGATGCCGGAAGAGTGACCGTAAACGGGAGACTTTCCAAACCCGGTCATCAGATAAAGGAAGGTGACGTAATTGAGGTGGCATTTGGGGAATCAGTGCTGAAGTTCAGGGTCCTCCGTGTGTCCGAGACTGTAAGAAAAGAAGAAGCAGACTCCATGTATGAAATCATTAATGAGTGAGACTGAACGGATATGAAGAACGGATACAGGATATACGCTCTCATCCTTGCCGCTGGCAAAGGAGAAAGAGCAGGGTTTGAGCATAACAAGATGTTTCAGGAATTTGCAGGAACCACTCCTCTCAGGAGATGTCTTGAGACTTTCTCTGGAGTGCAGGAACTCGACGGAATAGCGGTGGTCTCACGAGAAGAAGAATCCGATATCGTGAGAAGAGAAACGAAAGGGATAAGAAAGGACATCGTCATCACGTCAGGGGGAGATAAGAGACAGGATTCGGTATACAACGGGCTGATCGCAATCCGTGATAAGGCGGACATAGCCGTGATCCATGACGGAGCCAGATGCTTTGTATCAGAAGATCTTATAAAAGACTGTATCTCAAGCTGTATCGAATACGGAAGCGGCGTCGCGGGAAAAATGGCAAAAGATACCATAAAAGAAGTGGATGACAACGGAGTCTTCAAGAAGACTCTTGACCGCAGTCATATCGCCGTGATAGAAACTCCGCAGGTGTTCTTTCTGAGAGATATTCTCTCTGCCCATGAGGAAGCTATGAATTCCGGCTTAGTAGGCACTGATGATTCTTCTCTCATGGAAGCTATGGGAAAGAAGGTCCGGCTGGTCGACGGAAGAGCACCAAACGAGAAACTCACATATTACGAGGATTTTGAAAAGGCAGAGATGGAGCATATGCCAAAAGATATTAGAGTGGGTCAGGGCTACGATATTCACAGACTTGTCGAGGGACGCGAGCTCATACTCGGTGGAGTCAGGTTCGAGGGGTCTAAGGGGCTTCTCGGTCATTCTGACGGAGATGCGGTGCTACATGCGGTTACGGATGCGCTTTTCGGAGCAGCATCCCTGGGAGACATAGGAGACCATTTCCCGGATAACGATGACAGATACAGAGGAGCAGACAGTGCACTTCTTCTGAAAGAAGCCGCTGATATCATCAGAGGCAACAGGTGGATTATTGGCAATGTGGACATAACCGTATTTCTTGAAGAGCCTAAACTGGGCAGTAAAAAAAAGGAAATGAGGAAGAGGATCTCAGAGATCCTTGAGATAGATCCCGAGAAGATAAGCGTAAAAGCAAAAACATTTGAGAAGCTGGGACCGGTCGGCAGAGGAGAAGCGATAGCTGCTTCTGCTACCTGCATGATCTGCAGATGACATAAGATGGCGAAGATCAGAGACAGTTACATATATAAAAAGAATAGAAAAAAGACAAATATCACTCCGATCATCATAGGTGCGGTCATTCTTGTTGTGCTCATCTTCGGAGCCGTCTTATTATTCAGAGACAAAGGAGAAGATAATCCGCTCTCTCCCGATGACATAATCGACATCGACAGTACGGCAGTGACCGACCAGGAGACAGATCTCAGTTCCGGGCAGGTCGAGGCGAAGATCAGGGACAATGCCATCAATTATGCATATTACTATAACGGGGAGATAGTCTATTCCACCACTTCCGGTGGCACGAATTACAGGAAACTGAAGTTATATACATCAGAGACCCAGAGTTCGACCGAGATACCTGTAAAGTGTCTTTACAATAACATAAACAATATTGTAATGAATGACAGATATATTGCTTTTACCGATTCCAGCACTCTCGGAGGAGGAAGGATCTGTGCGATAGACCGATCTACAGGTGACCAGATCATTATAAAAGACTATGCATACGCCATGCCGAAACTGAAACTCATAGGGAATGTCCTTGCCTTCATGCAACAGGCCGGAGGCGAGACAGACAGGCTGTATCTTGTGGATCTTACCACCGGAGAAGCTATTGCAAATAAGGTATTTGAAGGCTCTGCAATGGTCGGCGGCGGAGTTTTTGCATTTGATGAAGGGATAATCTATTCTGTCCTCTATAATGAAGGAGAGACCTTCAGCAGCAGAGTGGTGGTCCTTAATGTTATCGATGGGACAGAGACGGTCTATGAATTTGACAGATACGTCTATGAGCCGATGATTTGCGGAAACTACATAGTGTTTCTGTCATCAGCGTCAGGAGTTGCTGATGACATATATCTTTCCGAGGCAGGAGGAGCTCCCAAACTTCTCGTAAGCGATGTAACAAACATGATAGCCGGAGACGGATTCATAGCATATACAAAGGACGGAGGAATACATGCCTACGTACTCAGCTCGGGAAAATTCTACAGGCTCAATACACCTGTCTCAAGCGGGCTTCTCTCAAGCGTGAACGGCCGGGAAGTATGCTGGTATGACGTGACGGATTACGATGACGTCAACAGCATCAAATACATGATACTGGACTGGGAAAAGTGAAATGGCAAAGAAAAAGACAGTATTTGTTTGCAGAGAATGCGGATATGAGACCTCAAAGTGGCTTGGAAAGTGTCCCCAGTGCGGGACATGGTCATCCATGGAGGAAGTCGAGATCGAACCAGAGGCTTCAAGACCGTCAGCAGGAACCGTAAGGGCAAAACCAAAGGACATTTCGAAGATCGTATCTCTGAAAAATGTCGAGAAGCAGAAGATCGTCAGGATTGTTTCCGGTATTGGAGAACTGGACAGAGTGCTCGGCGGAGGAATAGTTCCAGGGAGTGTCATACTTGCAGGAGGAGAGCCCGGGATTGGAAAATCCACGCTGTTTCTTCAGATGGCAGATAAGTTGTCCGCAGAACACAAGGTGCTCTATGCATCTGGAGAGGAATCCCAGGAGCAGGTCGCATTACGATTCAGAAGGCTGGGACTCAGGTCAGACATATCATTCATGGCTGAGACGGAACTTGATGAGATACTGGCAGCAGCAAACTATCTTAAGCCCGAGATCCTGATCATAGACTCCATTCAGACGGTCTTTGATCCCGAACTGGCCAGTTCTGCAGGAAGTGTTACGCAGGTAAGGGAGTGTGCCTCAAGACTTGTGAGATACGCTAAAACCACTGGTTCTTCCGTGGTCATAATCGGACACGTGACAAGAGAAGGAAACATTGCAGGGCCGAGGGTTCTCGAGCATCTGGTGGATACGGTTCTTTATTTTGAGGGAGAGACACAGAGCGCTTTCAGGATACTAAGGGCAGTAAAAAACAGGTTCGGTTCAACAAATGAGATTGGCGTGTTCGATATGAAGAACGAAGGAATGGAAGAGGTCACAAATCCTTCCAAGGCAATGCTTGATCAGCGACTAAAGGACGTGGCGGGTTCCTGTACATATTGTGCACTTGAAGGATCGAGATCAGTACTGCTGGAGATAGAAGCTCTGGTAAGCGAGACTTCCTTTGGAAACGCGAGAAGGATGACTGCAGGAGTCGACTATAACAGAGTCAGCCTCATAATAGCAGTGCTGGAAAAGAAGATAGGACTCAAACTGTACAACCAGGACATATATGTTAATGTGGGCGGAGGAATGAAGGTCAGCGATACTGCAATGGATCTAGCGATAGCGGTCAGCATTATCTCCAGTTTCAGGAACAGGGTGGTATCATCGGATACGGCGGTATTCGGAGAGATCGGTCTTACGGGAGAAGTTCGGAACATCAATCAAGCAGATAAGAGAATCCTGGAAGCCAAACGCATGGGGATAAAGAAAATAATACTTCCTGCCGGAAATCTTTCCGGGAAACAGGAAGGCATAGAGCTTGTAGGAGTCAGGACCATATATGATGTGCTGGAGCACATATTCTGATATATCGGAGAAAGAACGGAATGAAGAAACTTGTTAAACTTCTGGTGGTAATGGCAGGAGCGTCTCTCGGTTTTGCTATGGCAAGGCTGGTAATATTTCTCGTTGGAGAGTATATAGGAGAATTTGAATGGAAGTGGATGGAACCTCTTCTCTATGTTGCCCTTACTCTCGTGCTCGGAATCATCACGTTCGTTTTTTCAGAGGGAATCATTTCGATGGTTTCAGAGGCGATGAAAAGGTTTGAAAACCATGTTCGCACATCCGGCAGAAAAAAGCTTCTATATGAGATAGTAGGAGTTTTCATAGGAGTCATAATCGGCTATCTACTGTCAGCAGTTATCTCAAAACTGGGCAATGGGTTTTTCATATTCAGTACCAGTCTCATCATTTATATACTTGCGATCTATGCCTGTACTTATATGGCAAACAGACTCAGTACCGATGAGGAAGAGGAACGGGAGCTTTCCATGCCGAAGTATCTGGACACGAATGTGTTCATAGACGGGAGGATTACGGACGTTATATCTACAGGGGTACTGGACGGCGAGATAGTTATTCCCGAGTTTATACTCACTGAGCTCCAGCATATGGCAGATCTTTCAGATGATGTAAAGAGGGAAAAAGGGAAAAGAGGAATAAAAGTCCTTGAAAACCTGCTGAGACAGAACCTGAAGGGAACCACGATAAGAATAGAAAAAGCAGAACTTGTCGGAAACGAAGATGTGGATACGGCGCTTATGCGTGCAGCTGAGGCAGCCGGAGGAAAGATAGTTACGCTCGATTATAATCTGAACAGGATTGCAGGGATCAGGGGGATAGGAGTCATCAACCTGAACGACGTATCCAACGCTCTGAAGATTCTGCTTGTTCCGGGAGACGAGACAGAAATCACCATACTGAGGCAGGGAAAAGAGAGAAGGCAGGGTATTGGATATCTTGATGACGGAACCATGATAGTTATTGAAGAAGGCAGAGACCGTGTTGGGGAAAGGGTGCACGTACTGATCACGAGTGTGCTTCAGACATCTGCGGGAAGACTTGTCTTCGGTGAGATCCAGGAAGGATAACAAAGAAATTTCGGAAAACACAAAACCCAATTGTAAACAAACTGTGAACAAACGGAACGAGACCTCACGAAAAGGACTCGAATGAAGAATTTTAAGAGGAAAATAAAGGTTTTCATTACAGATAGACAAAAAATAAGTATCGGAATCATTGACAAATTCCCAGGCAGTCACTAAAATACTAAACTGCTCTTTTGGGGCTTTGTCATTTTTTTATGCCAAACAGCTCTAAAATCGCTAACTATTTATGTAATTATTCTAGAGATCGTTCGCTTTTTGCGGAGTTTTCGGAATCCATTTATATGAATGAAGGCAAAAATCAAATAATCAGAATGGAGAGAAAAGATTTGAGCATGGTACATGAAGTTGCTGCCGGCAAATCCAAGAGGATGTCATTTGCAAAAATACAGGAACCCATCGGTATCCCCGATCTTATCGAGATACAGAAGGATTCCTACAGACGTTTTCTTGAGACAGGGCTGAAGGAAGTCTTTGAGGACGTGTTCCCTATCACGGACTATTCAGGGAACTATATGCTGGATTTCCTGGATTACACCGTTTCCGATGCCTCTAAGTACGATATAGAGGAGTGCAAGGAAAGAGACGTCAACTATGCCGCACCGATCAAGATCAGGATAAGGCTAATCAACAAGACCACGAAGGAACACATCGACAAGGAAGTCTTCATGGGTGATTTCCCCATAATGACTCATAAGGGAACATTCGTGATCAACGGAGCAGAGAGGGTAATAGTAAGCCAGCTCGTAAGATCTCCAGGCGCATATTACACATCTGAGAAGGACAAGTCCGGAAAAGATCTGTATTCATCCCAGGTTATCCCGAACAGAGGAGCTTGGCTTGAATATGAGACCGATTCCAACGACATCATGTATGTCAGGATCGACCGTACCAGAAAACTCCCCATCACCATATTCATCAGAGCCATGGGACTCGGCACAAATGCAGAGATACTTGATTATTTCGGATACGATCCGATTCTTCAGGCTACCATGGAGAAAGATGAGACTACAACAGAGAACGAAGGACTTCTGGATGTATACAGAAGGCTCAGACCGGGAGAACCGCCTACAGTAGACAGCGCTAACATGCTCCTAAACGGGCTCTTCTTCGAACACAGGAGATATGACCTTGGCAGAGTCGGAAGATTCAAGTACAACAAGAAACTGTCTCTTGCCTCAAGGATACAGGGCCATGTCGCAGCTGAAAACGTAGTCGACCAGAAGACTGGCGAAATATATGTCATGTCTGGAGAGATCATCAATGAAGAGACGGCTTGGAAGATCCAGAACTCCGGTATCAATTCAGTCCTTCTTGCCTTCGGTGAAGAGATACATAAGGTCATAGGGAACCATTTCGTCAATGCCGCCCAGTACCTACCGTTCGACCCTGAAGAGGCAGAGATCAACGAGATGGTATATTATCCTGCTTTCCAGGCCATCCTTGATGCATTTGAAGATGAAGAGGAATTGAAGGAGAATCTGAAGAAGAATATTCAGGATCTCATTCCGAAGCACATCATAGTGGAAGACATGTTTGCTTCCATCAGCTATATGCTCGGACTCAAGTACGGTGTCGGAACGACAGATGATATCGATCATCTCGGAAACAGAAGGATACGTTCAGTGGGAGAACTCCTCCAGAACCAGCTCAGAGTCGGTATGGCTAGGCTTCAGAGAGTAGTTATGGAAAGGATGTCCACGGTGGACCTTGAGGAGATCACTCCTTCTGATCTTATCAACATCCGTCCCGTAACTGCAGCTATAAAGGAGTTTTTCGGGTCATCTCAGCTCTCACAGTTCATGGACCAGACCAACCCCCTTGCGGAGCTTACTCACAAGAGAAGACTCTCTGCACTTGGCCCGGGCGGACTCAACCGTGACAGAGCAAGTTTTGAAGTCAGAGACGTTCATCACTCCCATTATGGAAGAATGTGCCCGATTGAGACGCCTGAAGGTCCAAATATAGGACTTATCGGATCTCTTTCCACATATGCAAGAGTCAACGAGTACGGATTTATAGAGTCCCCTTACAGGGAAATCGACAAGGAGACCGGAAGGGTCACCAACGTAATAAGATATATCACTGCTGACGAAGAGGACAACTACATAATCGCACAGGCAAACGAGCCTCTCGACAGCGAAGGAAGGTTCGTAAACGACAGAATCGTCTGCAGACAGCAGGATCAGTTCGTATCTGTACCGGCAGAGATGGTCGACATGATGGACGTATCTCCGAGACAGCTCGTGAGCGTGGCATCTGCAATGATCCCGTTCCTTGAGAACGATGACGCTAACAGAGCACTCATGGGATGCAACATGCAGAGACAGGCAGTCCCGCTTCTCGTTCCGGAGTCCGCAATAGTAGGCACCGGAATCGAAGGAAAGGCAGCATATGACTCCGGAGTCCTTGTAAAGGCAAGACGCGCAGGAACAGTAAAGATGGTGCAGGCAGACAGGATAATCATCACCGCCGATGACGGAACAGATGATATCTACAGGCTCATCAAGTTCTCGAGATCGAACCAGGGCACCTGCATCAATCAGCTGCCGCTCGTATACAAGGGGGACAGAGTTGAAGAAGGTGAAGTTATAGCAGACGGTCCTTCCATCGACAAGGGAGAGATAGCACTTGGAAAGAACATCCTCATGGGATTCATGACTTGGGAAGGATATAACTATGAGGACGCCGTGCTCATCTCCGAAAGACTTGTTAAGGATGATGTTTTTACATCCATACATATAGAGGAATATGAGATCCAGGCCAGAGACATGAACAAAGCTCTTGGCAAGGAAGAGATCACAAGAGATATTCCTAACGTCGGACCCGAGGCACTGAAGGACCTCGACGAGGACGGAATCATAAGAATAGGAGCAGAGGTCACCAGCGGAGACATACTCGTCGGAAAGATCACTCCTAAGGGAGACACAGAGCTTACCGCAGAAGAAAAACTCCTTAGAGCTATCTTCGGCGAGAAGTCAAGAGAAGTGAGAGACACATCCCTGAGAGTTCCTCATGGTGAAGGTGGAATCGTCGTTGACGTCAAGATCTTCAAGAAAGAGAACAAGGATGAACTGGCAGCAGGAGTCATAGAACTCGTAAGAGTATACATTGCTCAGAAGAGAAAGATCTCCGTGGGAGACAAGGTCGCAGGAAGACACGGAAACAAGGGTGTTGTTTCAAGGGTGCTTCCGGTGGAAGATATGCCTTTCCTTCCTGATGGTACACCTCTCGACATAGTGCTTAACCCTCTCGGCGTTCCTTCCCGTATGAACATAGGACAGGTCCTGGAGGTACACCTCGGACTCGTCGGAAAAGCAAACGGATGGAAGATCGCCACACCTGTATTTGACGGTGCAACGGAGCAGGATATTGAAGAACTGCTCAAGCAGGCAGGACTTTCGCCTGATGGAAAGACTGTTCTCTATGACGGACGTTCAGGAGAACCGTTCGAGAACAGAGTCACGGTCGGATACATGTATATAATGAAGCTCCACCATCTGGTAGACGACAAGATACATGCCCGTTCAACAGGCCCGTACTCTCTTGTAACGCAGCAGCCTCTCGGAGGAAAGGCTCAGTTCGGAGGACAGAGATTCGGAGAGATGGAAGTCTGGGCACTGGAGGCATACGGAGCAGCAAATACTCTTCAGGAGATCCTCACAGTTAAATCGGACGATATCGTCGGACGTGTAAAGACATACGAGGCTATCGTGAAGGGCGAGAACATTCCTCAGCCAGGAGTGCCGGAATCATTCAAGGTGCTCATCAAGGAGCTCCAGAGCCTTTGCCTTGACGTTAAGGTGCTCGGAGAAGGCAATCAGGAGATCGACATCCTTGACAGTGATGAGGACGTGGATCTTGACATCAACATTTCCGGAGATGAGCCATCCGGTTCTGACGTCTACGATGTCGGCAGGCTGTACTCAGAAAAATCCGAGAACGACAGCCAGGACTATGACATCGATGAAGACTCAGATGATGACATCTCAGATGATATCGATTTCAGCGGACTCACGGACATGCTGAGCATTCAGGACGAGGAAGAGAAGGAAGATGATGACTTCGGTTATCTCGACCTCCTTTCAGATGATTCCATAGACTCCATCTATGGCGATGATTCTGATGAATGAGACTGAGGAAGGAGCGGGACAACATGTTTGAACTGAATAATTTTGAATCGATGCAAATAGGGCTTGCTTCACCAGAAAAGATCAGAGAATGGTCACATGGTGAGGTCAAAAAGCCTGAAACCATAAACTATAGAACACTAAAACCCGAAAACGACGGCTTATTCTGTGAAAGGATCTTTGGACCTACCAAGGACTGGGAGTGCCGCTGCGGAAGATACAAGAGGATCAGACATAAGGGCGTTATAGTCTGCGAGAAGTGCGGAGTCGAAGTCACGAGAGCCAAGGTCCGCCGTGAGAGGATGGGACATATAGAACTTGCAGCACCGGTATCACATATCTGGTACTTCAAGGGCATCCCTTCCCGCATGAGCCTTCTTCTGGACATCTCACCGAGATCTCTTGAAAAGGTGCTCTACTTCGCAGCATTCATAGTGACTGATCCGGGAGAGACATCTCTTCAGTATAAGCAACTCCTTACCGATAAAGAGTACAGGGAAGCAGTTGAGACCTTCGGAGAAGGATCGTTCAAGGCCGGAATGGGCGCTGAAGCAATAAAGATCCTTTTAAAGGAACTGGATCTCGACGAGATCGCTGAGAGCCTTAAGGAGGATCTTGAGAGCACTTCTGTACAGAAGAAGACCAGAGCCATCAAGAGGATGGAAGTAATCGAGGCCTTCAGAAAGTCGGAAAATAAGCCTGAGTGGATCATACTCGACGTGATTCCGGTAATTCCTCCGGAACTTCGTCCTATGGTTCCGCTAGACGGCGGAAGGTTCGCCACATCTGACCTCAATGATCTCTACAGAAGAGTCATCAACAGAAACAACAGATTAAAGAGACTTCTGGAACTCAAGGCTCCGGACATCATCATCAGAAACGAGAAAAGGATGCTCCAGGAAGCAGTCGATGCTCTCATCGATAATGGAAGAAGAGGAAGAGCCGTAACAGGTGTCGGAAGCCGTCCGCTCAAATCCCTTTCAGACCTTCTGAGAGGAAAACAGGGACGTTTCCGTCAGAACCTTCTCGGAAAGCGTGTAGACTATTCCGGTCGTAGCGTTATCGTTGTAGGTCCGGAACTCAAGATGTATCAGTGCGGACTTCCGAAGGAGATGGCACTCGAACTCTTCAAGCCGTTCGTTATGAAGAAACTTACAGAGAGAGGCTTTGCTCATAACATCAGGACTGCCAAGAGGATGGTCGAGAGAGCAAATCCTCAGGTATGGGACGTTCTTGAAGAAGTAATAAAGGGACATCCGGTGCTCCTGAACCGTGCACCTACTCTTCACAGACTCGGAATCCAGGCGTTTGAGCCGGTACTCGTTGAAGGAAGGGCCATCAAGCTCCATCCTCTTGCTTGTACAGCATTCAACGCAGACTTCGACGGAGACCAGATGGCAGTTCACGTGCCGCTTTCAGTGGAAGCACAGGCAGAGGCCAGATATCTCATGCTTGCTGCTAACAATATCCTCAAGCCGCAGGATGGAAAGCCGGTAGTCATTCCTACCCAGGACATGGTACTCGGATCCTATTATCTTACGATCTTAAGACCGGGCGCCAAGGGAGAGGGTGCCGTATTTGCATCTCCTGATGAAGCAGTTGTTGCATATGAGACAAAGAACATAGATCTTCAGGCACCGATTAAAGTAAGGGTTTCCCGTGAGGTAAACGGAGAGACGAAGAGCGGAATCATCGATACAAGCGTCGGAAGGATCATATTCAACAGAGCAATACCTCAGGATCTCGGGTATCTTGACAGATCAAAGCCTGAAAACGAACTCCAGTTCGAAGTCAACGAAGTCGTCGGCAAATCTCAGCTTGGAAAGATCGTCGGCAGATGTTTTGACAAGCTCGGAGCAAGCAAGACAAGCGTAGTCCTCGACAAGATCAAGGCTCAGGGCTATCACTATTCAACTATAGGCGCAATAACCGTCAGTATCTCTGACATCACCGTGCCTGAAGAGAAAAAAGTGCTTCTTGCAGAAGCAGAGGACAAGATATCCCAGATAGAGAAGCAGTTCAGAAGAGGATTCCTGACAGATAAGGAGAGGAAGGACAATGTTGTTCAGGTCTGGACCGATACTACGAAAAAGGTCACGGAAGCTCTCGAAAACAACATGGACGAGTTCAACTCTATCAACATGATGGCAAAATCCGGAGCAAGAGGAAGTATCAACCAGATCCGTCAGCTCGCAGGAATGCGCGGACTCATGGCAGACCCGTCAGGTGAGATCATCGAGATCCCGATCAGGGCTAACTTCAAGGAAGGCCTTTCAGTGCTTGAGTTCTTCATCTCCTCACACGGAGCAAGAAAAGGACTTGCAGATACGGCCCTCAGGACAGCAGACTCGGGATATCTAACCAGACGTCTTGTAGACGTTTCTCATAATGTGATCGTTCAGGAAGAAGACTGCTTTGAAAGACTTGGAGAACAGACACAGGGCATACCGGTATCCAATCTCTATGCGGGGAACAACATAGTAGAACCGCTTGAAGACAGGATCAGAGGAAGAGTATCCGTAGAGGATATCTTCGATCCTATAACCGGAGAACTGATAGTAAGTGCTAACGAGCTTATAACTTCTTCCAAGGCGAAGAAGATAGTCGCTACCGGTGCGGAAGAAGTTCAGGTAAGATCCATCCTGACTTGTAAGTGCCAGAACGGCGTGTGCAGAAAGTGCTACGGAGCCAACATGGTATCCGGAGAGCTCGTGGATATCGGCGAGGCTGTCGGAGTTATCGCAGCCCAGTCCATAGGAGAGCCCGGTACACAGCTTACGATGAGAACGTTCCATACGGGCGGTGTTGCTGGAGGCGACATCACTCAGGGTCTTCCGAGAGTCGAAGAGCTGTTCGAAGCAAGAAAGCCAAGAGGACAGGCCGTTATCTCAGAGATCGCAGGAACGGTATCCATAATAGATAACAAAAAGAGAAGAGAAGTCATAGTAACTCCTGAAGTCGGAGAGAGTGAAGTCTATTCCATCTCCTATGGTTCTATAATCAAGGTTCAGGAAGGACAGCAGATCGAAGCGGGCGACTCGCTCACCGAAGGATCGCTCAATCCTGCCGACATACTCAAGATTAAGGGAGTCAAGGGCGTGCAGAGCTATCTTCTCAAGGAAGTCCAGCTCGTCTACCGTATGCAGGGCGTTGAGATCGCCGACAAGCACCTTGAAGTCATCATCCGCCAGATGCTGAGAAAATGCAGGATCGAAGATGCAGGAGATACTGAGATGCTTACAGGAGAGACGGTCGATATCTTCAGATTCGAGGCTGAAAATGCGAAAGCCAAGGAAGAAGGGAAGAGACAGGCTGTGGCAACGAGGATACTCCTCGGTATAACCAAAGCCGCATTGTCCACCGATTCGTTCTTCTCGGCCGCATCCTTCCAGGAGACGACGAGAGTCCTGACAGACGCAGCCGTCAAGGGAAAGGTCGATCCGCTGATCGGACTGAAGGAAAACATAATCATAGGAAAACTCATTCCTGCCGGAACGGGCATGAAGAGATACAAGAATACACAGATTGCAAAGAACATAGACACTGCGCTTCTGGACCCCATGGGATTCGATACCATAGATCTCATGAGCCAGATAGAAGAACAGTAATCGACTGATGGTTCCGTCTGCGGCAGATACTGCCGCAGACAGGATGCCGTCCTTTGGACGAAATTCAGAGGAGATACGTCATGGAGATCGAAAAAACCAGTACCACATGTACTGTCAAACATACACAGATCTGCAAGTTTCTCGGGTGTGACGGATGCGAAAAGTGCACACTGAATGACAAGAATGTCAAGGAGTTCGAGAAACAGAAGGTAAACGCAAGATGGGAACTCACGCAGGAGCATCTGCCGGTCTTTGTCGATGACTTCCATGAGTCAGAGACCTGCTTCTTCTGCAAGAAGAGACCGGGAAACCCCAAAGACGGATATGCTCTCATAGAACTTGCAAACCCGGAACCCGAATATGAGAAAGGAATGATATTCGGACTCGGAAATCCCCAGAGAGAGATCGTGGGAAGTATGATACCTTTCCCGGTAGCGATATGCAAGGACTGCAGAAAGCGCTTCAATCTTGCGGAGAACTTCAAGTTCTATTCCGCCATAGTGGGCTTTATCCTGGGAATAATTATCACACTTATCTTTTCGAAGACGAGATTCATGCAATATGGACAAGTTCCGATTATAACCATCCTCTTCGTTATGGCGTTAAGCTACGGAGCAGGGAAGCAGATATCGAAGGGGCTTATCAAGAAATACAGCTCTGAGCAGTATTTCAAGCTTTTCGAAGTGCCTGAGATGAAGGAGATGGAAGAAGAGGGCTGGTTCGTATACAGGGAAGAAGCCGAGAAGACAAGGATGATCTTCACAAAGAAGAAACCAAGAGAGAATTTCTGCTATTTCTCATATGATTTCAGGCAGCCGGAAGGGACAGAAGAAGGGGAAGAAATGTCTGAAAATGAGATGGATACAGATATTGACATGCAATAAAATGCAATGATAAAATAACTTTTGCTGTTTTCAGCGAACTATTCCCTAAGGGTTGAAGGGAATTTATATATTATTATGCAGTCCATGCTAACTGCAGAGGGAGGCCGGCAGATCCCGTAAATGTCTGCCCGGATATACAATTATTAGAAGGAGAAGTTAAGGTATGCCTACCATTAACCAGCTTGTAAAAAAAGGAAGAGAATCAGTAGAATACAAATCCAACTCGCCGATTTTACAGAAGAATCCACAGAAAAGAGGAGTTTGTACAGCTGTTCGTACCATGACGCCCAAGAAACCTAACTCTGCACTCAGGAAGATCGCCAGAGTACGTTTGACGAATGGTATGGAAGGTACGGTCTATATCCCCGGTATCGGTCACAACCTTCAGGAACACTCTGTAGTTCTCATCCGTGGAGGAAGAGTAAAGGATTTGCCAGGCGTAAGATATCATATTATCAGAGGTACGCTTGATGCTGCAGGTGTAAACGGAAGGATGCAGGGCAGATCAAGATACGGTACCAAGAAGCCGAAGACTCAGAAATAAGATATTACAAAGATATACGGAGGTTAATCATGTCAAGACGTGGTGGAACACCCAAGCGTACAGTTACGCCTGATCCGCTGTACAAGAGTACAGTAGTTACAAAACTTATCAATCAGATAATGCTTGATGGTAAAAGAGGGACTGCGCAGAGAATAGTTTACGAAGCCCTTGATATAGTTGCTCAGAGAACAGGAAAAGATTCCATGGAAGTTTTCGAGCAGGCTATGGACAATATAATGCCTGCATTGGAAGTAAAGGCCAGAAGAATAGGTGGAGCTACCTATCAGGTTCCGATGGAGGTTAGACCCGAAAGAAGACAGACACTCGCTATCCGCTGGATGACAAACTTCTCCAGAAACCGTGGCGAGAGGACGATGAGTGAGAGAGTAGCAGGAGAGATCCTTGATGCTGCAAATAACTCCGGAGCAAGCGTCCGCAGGAAAGAAGAAATGCACAGGGCTGCTGAAGCCAACAAGGCATTCGCTCATTTCCGTTTCTGATCTGTGTTTGAAGATCAATAAACAGGGTTATATGTTATATACTATTGCGCGCGAAATCTGATTTGGCGCGCAATATATATGTTTAAGGAAATTCACGAAAGGAGAAGAACTGTGGCTGAAAGAATACCATTAGAGCTGGTACGAAACATCGGTATCATGGCTCATATAGACGCCGGAAAGACTACGACGACCGAGAGGATATTGTTCTATACCGGTGAGAATTACAAAATGGGCGAGACCCACGATGGTGCTTCGACTACTGACTTTATGGAACAGGAGCAGGAGAGAGGAATAACTATCATGTCTGCTGCTGTCACTGCCCACTGGAAAGGCTATACACTTAATATCATTGATACTCCAGGACACGTTGACTTTACAGTCGAAGTGGAAAGATCCCTGAGAGTGCTGGACGGAGCAGTAGCTGTTTTCTGTGCGAAGGGCGGCGTTGAGCCTCAGTCCGAGACTGTCTGGAGACAGGCGGAAAAATTCGGAGTACCAAGGATTGCATATATCAATAAGATGGATATAGTCGGAGCTGATTTCTATAGAGTAATAGGAATGATAGAGGAAAGGCTCAAGGCAAACCCCATCCCGCTGCAGCTTCCTGTAGGAAAGGAAAATGACTTCATAGGAGTCATAGACCTAATAGACAGGACTGCTTCAATGTATGACCTCGGCGATGAGACAGGGGCCAGATTTGAGGTGGTTGACGTTCCTGAATATATGAAGGAAGAAGTTGAGGAATACAGGGCTAAACTCATCGAAGCAGCAGTCGAAGCTGACGAGGTTCTTATGGAGAAGTATTTTGATGGTGAAGAGCTTTCAAAAGAAGAGATCCTAAGCGGTCTGAGAAAGAGAACCATCTCCGGAGATATAGTGCCTGTATGCTGCGGTTCATCGTATAGGAACAAGGGAGTCCAGCCTCTTCTGGACTATGTAGTGGCTCTCCTGCCTTCACCGTTGGACATCAAGCCTGTCAGAGGCTTCGAACCCGGAAGGAAGGAAAGGGAAGTTGAAAGAAGAGCTGACGACAAGGAACCGTTCTCTGCTCTTGCATTCAAGATCATGACAGACCCATTCGTCGGAAAACTGGCATTCATAAGAGTCTATTCCGGAGAGCTTTCTGCGGGAACATATGTATACAATGCCACGAAGGACAAAAAGGAACGAGTCGGGCGAATAGTCAGGATGCAGGCCGACAAAAGGAACGAAGTCGATATTGTCAGGACCGGAGACATTGCTGCCATAGTCGGCATGAGAGATGTTGGAACGGGCGATAGTCTTTGTGACGAGAAACACCCCATAATCCTCGAGAATATGGAATTCCCGGATCCAGTCATTCGTGTGGCAATAGAACCGAAGACGAAGGCCGGCCGTGACAAGATGACTCTTGCGCTTATAAAACTCGGAGAGGAAGACCCGACTTTCAAGACATATACCGATGAAGAGACTGGTCAGACCATAATCGCCGGAATGGGCGAGCTCCATCTGGAGATAATGGTGGACAGACTTCTAAGGGAGTTCAAGGTCGAGGCAAACGTAGGAAAGCCGCAGGTTGCATACAGGGAAGCCCTTACAAAGGCCGTAGAAGCCGAGGGCAGATATGTAAGGCAGTCCGGAGGAAGAGGACAGTACGGTCATTGCAAGATAAAGGTAGAACCGCTTGAGCCGGGTTCAGGATATGAGTTCGTAAACGCTATAGTAGGAGGAGTCATACCGAAGGAGTATATTCCTGCTATAGACGAAGGAATACAGGAAGCTGCAAAGAGCGGTGTCATCGGAGGATATGAAGTCCTGGATTTCAGAGCAACACTATATGACGGATCGTATCACGAAGTCGACTCATCCGAGATGGCATTCAAGATCGCGGGATCCATGGCACTGAAGGATGCCCTTACAAAGGCCAACTGTGTGCTACTGGAACCAATAATGAAAGTTGAGATCAATGTTCCTGAAGAATATTTCGGAGATATACTCGGAAACGTCAGTGCCAGAAGAGGCAGGATAGAAGGATCTGAGATGCGTGCCGGAGCACAGGTCATTCACGCAATGGTACCGCTTTCCGAAATGTTCGGATATGCGACGGATCTGCGTTCCAAGACCCAGGGAAGAGGAACATATACTATGCAGTTCGCCCAGTATGAGAGGGTTCCGAACAGCATAGCCGAAAAAGTAATTGGTAAAAAATAATTTATTAGTATAAAAGGAAAATATATCATGGCAAAACAGGTATTCAACAGAAACAAGCCACACGTGAACGTCGGAACGATCGGACACGTTGACCACGGCAAGACAACACTTACGGCAGCAATCACCATGACACTTGCAGCACTCGGAACAGGAACGGGAGCAAAGGACTTTGCAGATATCGGAACAGCAGAAGAGACCGCAAGAGGAATGACGATACATACCGCACACGTAGAGTATGAGACAGCAAACAGGCACTATGCACACGTTGACTGCCCCGGACATGCAGACTATGTCAAGAACATGATCACAGGAGCAGCCCAGATGGACGGAGCGATCCTGGTAGTAGCAGCAACAGACGGCCCGATGCCGCAGACAAGAGAGCACATCCTCCTTGCAAGACAGGTCGGAGTCAAGTACCTTATCGTATTCCTTAACAAGTGCGACGCAGTAGACGATGAAGAGCTTCTTGAGCTGGTAGAGATGGAAGTAAGAGAGCTTCTCAACGAATATGACTTCCCGGGAGACGACATTCCGATTATCAGAGGAAGCGCACTGAACGCACTGGATCACATGAGAGCAGGCGGAGATCCGCATGATCCCGTATGCCAGCCGATCATCGAACTCATGGATGCACTGGATACATACATCCCGACACCTGAGAGAGCAAGCGACCTTCCGTTCTTAATGCCTGTCGAGGACGTATTCTCGATAACAGGAAGAGGAACAGTGGCAACAGGAAGAGTAGAGAGAGGAACAGTCAAGGTCCAGGATACAGTAGAGCTGGTAGGACTTACAGATGAGACGAGGAACATCGTCGTAACAGGCGTAGAGATGTTCAGGAAGATCCTTGAGCAGGCGATCGCAGGCGACAACATCGGACTTCTGTTAAGGGGCGTACAGAGGACAGAGATCGAAAGAGGACAGGTCCTTGCAAAGCCTGGCAGCATACATCCGCACACACACTTCAACTCCGAGGTATATGTACTTACGAAGGAAGAGGGCGGAAGACATACACCGTTCTTCAACGGATACAGACCGCAGTTCTATTTCAGAACGACAGACGTTACCGGAGTTATCAAGCTTCCTGAGGGAGTAGAGATGGTAATGCCTGGAGATAACATCAGGATGGAGATCACGCTGATCACACCAATCGCTATCGAGCAGGGACTGAGATTCGCAATCAGAGAAGGCGGAAGGACAGTCGGATCCGGCGTCGTAGCAAGCGTCATCGAATAAAACAGTAATAAAAAGGACATTTTTGGAGGGCACGAAGACACTCGTGCCCCCGTGTTTTGTCCGGAGCAGGAACAAAAAAACCGAATAAAAGTCAGGTTTTCTGAAAAAACGTTTTTTTTTACTGTTTAAGGGCAAAAAAGACTTGCAATGCCATAGGGCGTGAAGTAGAATATTTAAGCTGCTTATTATGCGCAAATGTATGTATGCAGCCGGCCTATAGAGGTTGCCGGATGCCATTTCCGGGTAATTTTGTAGGCATGAACATCCGCATGACGGAGAGAGATCTTCCGATGATTGGCTTTCGGAGGACTCAGCAAACGCGAAAGCGTTTGCAAAAAAATAATAGTGGCACACGCGGAAACGTGTGTCGGAGAAACAAGGAGGACAACAAGTAATGGCAAGCCAAAAGATCAGAATCAAGTTAAAAGCGTATGATCACAATCTGATCGATCAGTCGGCATCCAAGATCGTTGAAACAGCAAAGAGAACGGGTGCCAAGATTTCCGGACCTATCCCTCTTCCCACAGACAGAGAGATAGTTACAATTCTGAGAGCAACACACAAGTACAAGGACTCGCGCGAACAGTTCCAGATCAACACCCATAAGAGGCTGATAGACATCATGGAAGCTAACGCAAAGACGATCGAAGCGCTCACAAGGCTCGAGGTCCCTGCAGGTGTTGACATTGAGATCAAGCTTTGATGGATGAGTGAGGAGGAAAAACATGTTGAAAGCAATTTTAGGAAAGAAAATTGGAATGACACAGATCTTCACCGAAGAAGGAGCTATGATTCCAGTAACCGTAGTTGAAGCTGGTCCTTGTGTTGTAACACAGGTCAAGACTGAAGAGTCAGACGGATATAAAGCAATTCAGGTTGGATTCGGCGAAGTCAAAGAGAAACTGGTCAACAAGCCAACCATGGGACAGTTCAAGAAGACAGGAATCGACGCTAAGAAGTATCTTAGAGAGTTCCGCACTGAGGAAGAGTTCAAGATCGGCGATGAAATAAAGGTCGACGTATTTGAAAAGGGAGAATCCATTGACGTAACCGCTATCACGAAAGGCAAGGGATACGCAGGTGCGATCAAGAGATGGGGACAGCACAGAGGCCCGATGGCTCATGGTTCCAAGTATCACAGGGGACAGGGCTCCATGGGTGCAAAGAGTGACCCGGGCAGAGTTTTCAAGACAAAAAAGATGCCTGGACATCTCGGTTCCGTTCAGAGGACAATCATCAACGTCAAGGTCGCCGGAGTCGATGCAGACAAGAACATGCTCCTGATCAAGGGCTCAGTTCCGGGAGCAAAGGGACAGCTCTTAACGATCAGAAAGTCAGCTAGACAATAATTTTCGAAAGGAGGAACAAATAATGCCAAACATTCAAATGTTATATCAGGATGGTACTCCTGCTGGAGAATTATCATTGAACGATGAAGTATTCGGGATCGAAGTGAATGAATCCGTCATTCATCAGGTCATCGTTGCACATAATGCTGCCATGAGACATGGAACCCAGTCCGCTCTCACAATGAGTGAAGTTAGCGGAGGCGGAATAAAGCCATGGAGACAGAAGGGAAACGGCAGAGCAAGACAGGGCTCAACACGCGCTCCTCAGTGGAGACATGGCGGAGTGGTATTTGCACCAAAGCCCAGAGATTACAGCAAGAAGGTAAACAGAAAAGTCAAGGCTCTCGCAATGAAGAGCGCTCTGTCCATGAAGGTCCAGGATTCGGAACTCATAGTACTGAAGGAACTGAATCTTGAGAACGGAAAGACAAAGGAAATACTCAAGGTCCTTGAGAACGTGAAAGCAGATCAGAAGTCTCTGATCGTCACAGAAGAGAAGAACGAGCTCGTAATAAGAGCATCAAACAACGTTCCTACCCTCAAGACCGAGATCGCAGGATCAGTCGGTGTCTATGACATAGTCAACTGCAACAGTCTCGTCATCACTGAGAATGCCGTTAAGAAGATAGAGGAGGTATATTCACTGTGAAAGACGTACATGATATCATCCGCGGGCCGGTTTTATCTGAAAAGAGCTATGACAACATACCGGACAGGAAATACACTTTCAAGGTCGCAATCGACGCAAACAAGACAGAGATCAAGGAAGCAGTCGAAAAGATCTTCGACGTAAAAGTGGAGAGCGTGAACATTTCCATCAACAAGGGAAAGGTCAAGAGACAGGGATATACCAGCGGCAGAACACCGAAGGTAAAGAAAGCTATCGTCACATTGAAAGCTGATTCAAAGGGAATCGACTTCTTCGACAGCATGATTCAGTAAAAGGAGAATAAAACATGGCTATTAAAAACTATAAACCGACTTCTCCTGGTAGAAGAGGAGCTTCCGTTTCTACGTTTGAAGAGATCACGAGCACAACTCCTGAAAAGTCCTTACTGGTCGCCAGAAAGAAAACAGGCGGAAGAAACGCTCACGGAAGGATCACCGTTCGCCGTATAGGTGGCGGAAACAAGCAGAAGATAAGGATCATCGATTTCAAGAGATCCAAAGACGGAGTCCCTGCTAAGGTTGCTACCATAGAGTACGATCCAAACAGATCAGCAAATATCGCACTGCTCCATTATCTTGACGGAGAGAAGAAGTACATAATCGCTCCTCTCGGACTTAAAGTCGGAGACATGATCGTTTCCGGAGACGGAGCAGACATAAAGCCCGGCAACGCGCTCAAGATCAACAACATCCCTGTTGGTACAATGATCCACAATATCGAGATGATCCCAGGCAAAGGCGCACAGCTCGTCAGGAGTGCAGGAAATGCCGCTCAGCTTATGGCAAAGGAAGGCAAATATGCCCAGGTAAGGCTTCCTTCCGGAGAAGTTAGGCTCATACCACTTGACTGCAAGGCAACGATCGGACAGGTCGGAAATATCGATGCTGCAAACGTGAAGCTTGGAAAAGCAGGAAAGACAAGAAATCTTGGACACAGACCGAAGGTCAGAGGTTCCGTAATGAACCCTGTTGATCACCCGCATGGAGGCGGAGACGGAAAGTCTCCTGTAGGACATGCAGGTCCGCTCTCTCCTTGGGGACAGCCGGCACTCGGTTATAAGACCAGGAAGAAGAAGAACAAATCTAACAAACTTATCGTTCGTCGCAGAAACGCTAAATGATGAGGCAGGATAATTAAGGAAGGAGTTACTAATGAGTAGATCGGTTAAAAAAGGACCATTTGTTCATGCAAAGCTGCTGGCTCGTATTGAACAGATGAACGAAACCAATGAAAAGAAAGTTTTAAAAACATGGTCTAGAGCTTCTACAATTTTCCCACAGATGGTATCTCATACAATAGCTGTGCACGATGGTAGAAAGTTTGTTCCAGTATATGTTACAGAAGATATGGTTGGACACAAGCTCGGAGAGTTTGCTCCAACAAGAACATTCAGAGGACATGCCGGAGATAAGGCTGCCAAGAAGAAATAAGAAGGAGGAGAGTTAAATGGCAACACGTCAAAGAGAAAAAGCTAATTTCAGACATGAGAACAAAGACACTCGTCCTAGGGCAGTCGCTAAATACATCAGAATAGCCCCAACAAAGGTTAAGCTGGTCGTAGACCTGATCAGAGGAAAGAAAGTCAATGATGCCAAGGCCATACTGATGGCTACTCCGAGAGGCGCAAGCGAGGCAGTGCTCAAGGTGCTGAACAGCGCAGTCGCCAATGCAGAGAACAATCAGGAGCTTTCGAAGGATGATCTGTATGTCGCAGAGATCTATGCAGATCAGGGACCGACATTAAAGCGCTATCAGGCTGGGTCAAGAGGAAGGGCAATGCCGATACTTAAGAGAAGCAGCCACATTACAGTAGTTCTTGACACAGTGAAGGAGGGAAAATAATGGGTCAGAAAGTTAATCCTAACGGTTTCAGAGTAGGAATCATAAAGAACTGGGATTCCAGATGGATGGCAAAGAAAGGCCAGTTTGCAGATTTTATCGTGGAAGATGACAAGATCCGCAAATTCATCAAGAAGAACCAGTATGATGCCGGCATCTCCAAAATAGAGATAGAGAGAGCTTCCAACAAAGTTGCAGTCACGCTCTTCACCGCAAAACCAGGAATGGTCATCGGACAGAAAGGCGCAGGACTTGAGAACTTAAGAGCACAGCTCTCCAAACTCACTGACAAGAACGTCGTCCTCAATGTAAGAGAGATCAGAAAGCCCGATGTTGATGCACAGCTCATAGCAGAGAACGTAGCTCAGCAGCTCGAGAGAAGGATCGCCTTCAGAAGAGCAATGAAGTCCGCTATCGGAAGAGCAATGAGAAGCGGAGACCTAAAGGGAATCAAGATCCAGACAGGCGGCAGACTCGGCGGAGCAGAGATAGCAAGAGCTGAGAGCTACCATGAGGGAAGCATCCCGCTTCAGACCATCAGAGCCGATATCGATTACGGATTTGCAGAAGCAAACACCACATATGGAAAGATCGGAGTCAAGGTCTGGACATACAAGGGAGAAGTCCTTCCGAAGGCAATGAAGAGCTTCACTCTCGGAAACGATGAGCAGCAGCAGGGCCAGAGAAGAGACAGAAGGAACCAGGAAGGAGGAAGACGCCGTGTTAATGCCAAAAAGAGTTAAACACAGGAGAGTGTTTAGAGGAAGAATGAAGGGTAAGGCTAACCGTGGCAATACAGTATCATATGGTGAATATGGACTTGTTGCTCTTCAGCCTTCATGGATAACCAGCAATCAGATAGAGGCTGCCCGTGTGGCAATGACCCGTTACACCAGAAGAGGCGGTCAGGTATGGATCAAGATATTCCCTGACAAGCCAATAACGAAGAAGCCTGCCGAGACCCGTATGGGAAGTGGTAAGGGTGCTCCTGAATACTGGGTAGCAGTAGTTAAGCCGGGAAGAGTTCTCTTTGAGATGGCCGGCGTAAGCGAAGATGTTGCAAAGGAAGCATTAAGGCTCGCAAGCAACAAACTCCCGATCAAGTGCAAGATCGTAAAGAGGGATGAGAATATCGAAGGTGGTGAGCAAGTTGAAGGCTAACGAAATAAGAAATCTGAGTATGGAAGAACTGAACAAGAAACTTGCTGATCTCAAGGAAGAGTTTTTCAACCTTCGTTTTCAGAAAGCAACAGGTCAGCTTGCTAATCCTATTAGCATCCGTGACATAAAGAAGGACATAGCCAGAGTCAAGACTGTTATCAAAGAACAAGAGCTTGCGGCTGCCAACAAATAAGCGTGAAAGGAGTAAACTTTATGGAAGGACAAGAAAGAAATCTCCGCAAGGTAAGAACCGGCGAAGTAGTCAGCACAAAGATGGATAAAACTATCGTTGTCCGTGTTAGTGAAGTCAAGAAACATCCAATCTATAAGAAAGCTATTCACTATTCAAAAAAGTTTAAAGTTCACGACGAAAATAGTGAAGCAAACGTGGGTGATTTAGTTCAGATAATGGAGACTCGCCACATTAGCAAGGACAAGTATTTCAGACTCGTCAAAATCGTCGAGAAGGCTAAATAATTGGATAGGAGGAGAATGTTATGATACAACCACAAACATACTTAAAGGTTGCCGATAATTCCGGAGCAAAGACTATCCAGTGCTTTAAAGTTCTTGGTGGTTCCATGAGAAGAACGGCTAATATAGGTGATGTCATTATAGCATCCGTCAAGACGGCAACTCCTAACGGTGTCGTCAAGAAGAAGGATGTCGTCAGAGCTGTAATAGTAAGAAGCGTCAGCGGACTCAAGAGAGAAGACGGTTCATATGTCAAATTTGATGAGAACGCTGCTGTTATTATCGATAATAACAACCAGCCGAGGGGGACCCGTATATTCGGGCCTGTGGCAAGAGAAGTTAAAGACAGCTTCGCAAAGATCGCTTCTCTTTCACCCGAGGTTCTGTGAGAAAGTGAGGACAAGATATGGGAAAAATGCATATTAGAAGAGATGATACCGTAGTTGTTATCACTGGCAAGGACAAGGGCAAGAAGGGAAAGGTACTCGTAGTTGTTCCTTCAAAGAACAGGGTTATAGTCGAAGGCGTTAATATCGTCAGCAGACATACCAGACCGACCAGCCAGACAAACCAGGGCGGCATCATTAAAAAGGAAGCTCCGATCGATGCATCCAACGTCATGCTTTATTGTTCAAAGTGCGATAAGGGTGTCAGAGTCGGGATCAAGCTGCTCGAAAATGGCGAGAAAGCCCGCGTTTGCAAGAAGTGCGGCGCTGTGATCGGCAAGTGAGAGAATGGAGGGATAAAAAGTGCCAAGATTAAAAGATACATATAAAAACGAGATTATCCCCGCTATGATGCAGAAGTTCAATTACAAGAGCGTAATGGAAGTTCCGAGACTTGAAAAGGTCGTCATCAATATGGGATTAGGAGATGCCAAGGACGATTCCAAGGCCAGAGAGGCAGCCCTCGAGGACCTGGCAACGATTTCCGGACAGAAGCCTATCGTAACAAAGGCAAGGAAGTCCGTCGCAAACTTCAAAGTCAGGGAAGGAATGCTTGTAGGAGCTAAAGTCACTATTCGCGGCGACAGAATGTATGAGTTTGTAGACAAGCTCATCAGCATTGCGATTCCGAGAATCAGAGACTTCAGAGGAGTTCCAGCAAACTCATTTGATGGCAGAGGCAACTATGCATTAGGTATCCGTGAACAGCTCGTTTTCCCGGAGATCGACTTTGATAAGGTTCAGAAGATCAGGGGAATGGACATTATAATCGTTACGTCTGCAAAGACCGACGAGGAAGCACGTGAACTGCTTGCATTCATGGGAATGCCATTCATCAAGTAAGGAGGAACAGACAGTGGCTAAGAAAAGCATGATAATGAAACAACAGAGAGGCTCTAAGTTTTCTACCCGTAACTATACGAGATGTAGAATATGCGGTCGTCCACATTCTGTTCTGAGAAAATATGGAATTTGCCGTGTGTGCTTTAGAGTACTTGCATATAAGGGACAGATCCCTGGTGTCAAGAAAGCCAGCTGGTAATATCGAAGAAGGAGGAAATAGTAATGCCTGTTATAGATCCAGTAGCTGATATGCTTACACGCATTCGTAATGCATTAATCGTAAAAAGAGATACAGTAGAGATTCCGGCTTCCAAGATTAAGAATTCCATCGCAAGGATCCTTCTTGATGAGGGATATATCGCTGGCTTCGAACTTAATGAAGACGAGACAGAGAAGAAACTGGTCGTTAAACTCAAATACGGTCCTCATGGTGAGAGCGTTATTTCCGGACTTAAGAGAATAAGCAAGCCGGGACTCAGAGTTTATGCCAGAAAAGACGAGGTTCCGAAGGTACTCGGAGGACTTGGAATTGCGATCATATCCACTTCCAAGGGACTTTTGACCGATGCGGAAGCAAGAAAGAACAATACCGGTGGCGAAGTTGTCGCTTACATATGGTAAATCTGACTGAGAGAAAGAGAGGAAAACTATATGTCAAGAATAGGTAGACAGCCCGTAGAACTCCCAGCTAACGTTACAGCTGAGGTCGGTGAGAATAACGAAGTTATCATCAAGGGACCTAAAGGGGAGTTAAAGCAGACCTTCAGTGGTTCTGTTACCATCGAAAAAGAAGATAATTCAATAGTGATCAAGCGTTCATCCGATGAGAGGAACATAAGAGCGCTCCATGGTCTTACCAGAGCCATTATCGCAAACATGGTTCATGGCGTGACCGAAGGCTATCAGAAGGGCCTCGACATCGTCGGTGTAGGATACAGAGCACAGCTTCAGGGCAACAAGCTCGTTATGGCACTCGGATTCTCACATCCGGTTGAGATCGTACCCGAAGAGGGAATCACTTTTGAAGTGCCTACTGCAAATAAGATCATCGTCAAGGGAATTGATAAGCACCTTGTCGGCCAGGTCGCAGCAAGTATCCGTGCCATCAAGCCGCCTGAACCCTACAATCAGAAGGGAATCAGATACGAGAACGAACACGTGATCAAAAAAGAAGGCAAGAAAGGCAAATAATTAAGGGGGTCAAGTAGAATAATATGATTACAAAGATCGATAAGAATGCTGTACGTGTCAAGAGACACCAGCGCATCAGAAACAGAATCAGTGGTACTTCCGACCGCCCGAGATTAGCAGTATTCAGAAGCTCAAAGAATATATACGCACAGATGATCGATGACGAGAATGGAAATACTCTCGTTGCTACATCCACAAAGGACAAGGCTATCGCTGCAGAGCTCGAAGGAAAGACCAAGAGCGAGAAGGCAAAGGTAGTCGGTGAGAGGATCGCAAAGCTCGCTGCTGAAAAGGGAATCACAGAAGCAGTATTCGATCGTGGCGGATATATCTATCACGGACGCGTTCAGGCACTTGCTGAAGGTGCCAGAGAAGCCGGATTAAAGTTATAAGGAGGGAATAGAATTGCAACAGCGTATTGATGCCAGAGAACTGGACATAAAGACAAGACTTGTTTCTGTCAATAGAGTAGCAAAGACCGTCAAAGGCGGTAGAAACATGAGATTCTCAGCTCTCGTAGTTGTAGGCGATGAGAATGGTCATGTCGGTTGCGGACAAGGAAAAGCTGTGGAAATTCCTGAAGCTATCAGAAAAGCAGAAGAGAGCGCAAAGCGCAACATGATAACTGTTAGCATGGAAGGAACTACTATTCCTCACGAGATCATTGGAAAATTCAGCAAAGGCCATATCGTCATGATGCCTGCTGCACTTGGAACCGGAGTTATTGCCGGAAACCATGCAAGAGCAGTTTTTGAGCTTGCAGGAATCAAGGACATCAAGGCTAAATCCTATGGTTCCAACAACCCCATCAACACCGTAAAGGCAACTCTTGCAGGACTCAGCCAGCTGAGGACAAAGGCAGAGATCGAGCGCCTGAGGGGTGTAAAGATCGACTGATAAGAGGGGAGACAAAAATGAAATACGAGATCACATTAAAGAAAAGTATAATTGGCTGCCCGAAAGATCAGATCGGAACAGTGCGTGCTTTAGGATTGAAGAAGACCGGTTCAAAAGTAGTCAAGGAAGCTAATGACTGCATCAAGGGACAGATCTTCAAGGTAAAGCATCTGCTGGAAGTCAAGGAAATTTAAGGAGGGACTTTTCAATGAAAATACATGAATTAAAACCGACTGTAGGATCAAGAAAATCCCAGAAGAGAGTAGGTAGAGGCAACGGGTCCGGACTTGGAAAGACTTCTGCAAGAGGTCAGAAGGGTCAGAATTCCAGAGCAGGCGGCGGAGTACGTCCTGGATTCGAAGGCGGCCAGATGCCTATTATGAGAAGGATCCCGAAGAGAGGATTCAAGAACAACTTTGCTAAACAGTATACTGCCATCAATGTATACGATCTGACAGTATTCGAAGAAGGAACGGAGATTACAGCCGAGTTCCTTAAGGAAATAGGTTTTATCAAGAAGATCAACGACGGACTGAAGATCCTCGGTGATGGAGAACTGAACACAAAACTTACCGTTAAGGCTGCGAAATTCACTGAAAGTGCAAAGGAGAAGATCCTAGCTGCCGGCGGTACGGTAGAGGAGATCTGAAATGTTTAAAACCATAGCAAGTGCATGGAAAATAGAAGAATTAAGAAAGAAGATACTTTATACTTTGTTAATTCTTCTTATTTATCGCATCGGAGTGGTAATACCTGTGCCTGGCGTCAATGCGGCATATGTGGCAGAATCTGTCGCAAACTATACCGCACTTGAATTCCTTAATATGATGTCAGGTGGCGGACTCGAGAACATGTCCATATTCGCTCTGGGCATATCTCCGTATCTCAACGCTTCTATCATCATGAACCTTCTTACTATCGCCATCCCGGCTCTTGAGAGACTTTCAAAGGATGGAGAAGAAGGACAGAAGAAGATCAATAAGATCACAAGATATGTAGCTGTAGGACTTGCTCTTATACAGGCAATCGGTATCTTATGGGGACTCGGAAGCAGTGCCGTTGAATCGACAGACCTGTTCAACTACATTACGATCTTCCTTTGCCTCTCGGCAGGAACCGCGCTTCTCATGTGGCTTGGAGAACAGATCGATCAGAAGGGAATAGGAAACGGAATCTCGCTCCTGATCTTTGCAGGACTTGTAGCACAGGTTCCGGGACAGGTCATATCGCTTGTAAGCGCAATGATCTCCGGCGATCTCAGCGTTCTCGCTTTTGTGCTCATACTTATCGGAGTGCTTGTCATAATCACTGCTATCACATTCGTTGATCAGGCAGAGAGAAGAGTAAATGTTCAGTATGCAAAGAGAGTAGTCGGGAGAAAAATGTACGGCGGTCAGTCTAATTACATACCGATCAAGGTCAACCAGTCCGGAGTCATGCCGATAATCTTCGCAATGACATTCGTACAGTTCCCCGCAATGATAGCTCAGTTCTGGCCGAACAGCGCTTTCTATACCTGGTATACCAAGTTCCTCGGAACAGGCAGCTTCCTCTATGCAGTACTCTATGCAGTTCTCATCATATTCTTTACCTATTTCTATTCACAGATAGCATTTAATCCTGTGGATATATCAAAGAATATACAGAGACAGGGCGGCATAATCCCTGGACACAGACCCGGCAAGCCTACTTCAGATTATCTTAGCATGATACTCAAGAGACTCACGCTCTTCGGAGCAGTGTTCCTTGCGCTTCTTGCAGTAATACCGACACTGTTCACGAAGCTGACCAGCCTTACCTCGGTATTCAGCGCAACAGGACTTCTCATTATGGTAAGCGTTGCTCTTGAAACAGCTCAGTTGCTTGAAGCTCAGATGATGCTCCGTCATTACAAGGGTTTCTTAAATTAAAGGAGTAGATATGAACGTTATCTTTTTAGGACCTCCCGGAGCAGGTAAGGGAACTATTGCAAAGGAGATCAAGGATCTGGCCAATGTCATTCACCTCTCAACTGGTGACATGCTCAGAGAAGAGATGAGGAACGGAACAGAACTTGGAAAGATGGCTAAACAGTATATAGAGGAAGGAAAGCTCGTTCCGGACGAAGTCATAATAGGTATGGTTGAGTCCAAGCTCAAATCCTCCGACAAGGGTATCCTTTTTGATGGATTCCCGAGGACTGTGGATCAGGCAAAAGCTCTCGATCAGTTTGCAAAGATAGATGCAGTCATCAATCTTTACACAACCGTTGACGTGATAGTCAAGAGGGTCGGGGGAAGGCGTATCTGCAGAGACTGCGGAAAGGTATTCAACACCAGCTGGTATGATTCAGACAGATGTGATGAATGCGGCGGTGAATTGTATACAAGAACAGATGACACAGAAGAAACGATCAAGAAGCGTTATGAAGTCTATGTAGAACAGACTGAACCTCTCGTAGATTACTACAGGGAGAAGGGTATCCTTCATGACATCGATGCCAATGGGGAGATCCAGGAAAAAGTCGACAAGATCAAGGCGATCTTCGATAATGTGCAATGATCAGTTTAAAATCATCTGACGAGATTAAAAGAATGAGAGATGCAGCACTCATCACCATCGAAGCTATCGACAGGATGATTGCTGCATCCGAAGTTGGGATCACAACAGAAGAACTTGATGATATAGCCTACAGATATATCCTTTCACGGGGCTCAAAGCCCGCCTTCAAAGGCTTTGAAGGTTTTCCGGGAACGGCATGCATCTCAATCAACGAAGAAGTGGTGCACGGTATCCCAGGAAAGAGAAAACTTCAAGACGGAGACATAGTCACATTCGACTGTGGATGTGTGGTGAAGGGATATAACTCCGACATGGCAAGGACCATAGGAGTAGGCAATGTTTCCGAGGAAGCCAAAAGACTGATAAGACTTACGGAAGAGGCTTTCTTCAACGGGGTAAAGGGGGCCGTCAGCGGCAACAGGATCTCTGACATCAGCAAAGGTGTTGAGGAGATTGCAGTCAAAAATGGCCTCGGTATCATCAGGGAATATGTCGGCCATGGTCTTGGTAGAGGGCTTCATGAAGAACCGGAAGTCCCGAACTACACCACCAGAAGCAGAGGGCCTGTCCTTAGACCGGGACTCGTGATCTGTGTGGAACCGATGCTTACGCTCGGTGCTGAAGACACTATCCTCTCGGATGACGGATGGACGGCAGTGACATCAGACTATAGCCTTTGCTCTCATTATGAGAACACCATAGTGATAACGAAGGAAGGTCCGTGCGACATTATTTCCATACGATGATGCGACCGGTTGAGATAGGAAACATCTGCAGGAGCATTCAGGGTCATGACAGAGACCGGCTCTACATAGTGACAGGGCTGAGAAATGACGGAATGGCAGAACTCGCAGACGGTTTGTTTAAAAAAGTCGATGCGCCAAAACTGAAGAATGTAAAGCATATTGAGGTTTTGGAGCGAAATGTGGTTTTTAAAGACAAATACGGAGAGACACCTCGGGATGAGGATATAAGATACGAACTCAACAGTTTTGTCAGGATCAGAGATTATCAAGGAGATTGAACAGATTTGTCAAAAAGTGATGTGATCGAAATAAGCGGAATAGTGACGGATACTTATCCGAATGCTCAGTTCGAAGTTGAGCTTGAGAACGGACACAAGGTTCTGGCACATATTTCCGGCAAATTAAGAATGAACTATATCAGGATACTTCCTGGTGACAGAGTTACGGTGGAACTCTCGCCATACGATCTTTCCAGGGGAAGGATAGTCTGGAGAGGGAAAAACTGAAAAATAAGCAAAATCACATATTGCATTCATCTTGACTTTTGTATAGAATATATAGATGCCTGTTTAATATGGGTTTTTGTGCGTATTATGGGATTTTTCCTTAATACAAGCGTATAAGATCGGAGGATTAATTATGAAGGTTAGACCATCAGTTAAACCTATGTGTGAAAAATGCAAGGTTATAAGACGCAATGGCAGAGTAATGGTTATTTGCGAGAACCCGAAGCATAAGCAGAGACAGGGATCCCGTTCATAATTGATAAAAACACAAGTTTATCACTTTGAATTTTTGTAGCGGCTGTATAAACACATTCCAGTTTATATTATGAAAATTTCATGATGATATGCTTATGTGGATTAATAAATACTAAAGGACTTAAGATTTACTGGAGGTAATTGTTAATGGCACGTATTGCCGGTATAGACTTGCCGAGAGAGAAAAGAATAGAAATAGGCCTGACCTATATCTATGGTATTGGACTGAGATCATCTCAGACTATTCTTGCGGCTACAGGAGTAGATCCTGACATCAGAGTCAAGGACCTTTCCGAAGACGATGCTACAAAAATCAGAGATTACATTGATAAGAACTATCAGGTAGAAGGCGATCTTAGACGTGAAGTGAACCTCAACATCAAGAGATTGATGGAGATCGGTTGCTTCAGAGGTGTTCGCCACAGAAGAAGTTTACCAGTACGCGGTCAGCGTACCAAGACCAACGCAAGGACCAGAAAAGGCAAGAAGCGTACGGTTGCTGGAAAGAAGAAATAAGGAGGGTAAGTATTCATGGCTAAGTCAGTTAGAACTACTAGAAGACGTAAAGAGAAAAAGAATATCGAGCGTGGTGCTGCCCATATCCGTTCTTCATTCAACAACACTATCGTTACTATGTCCGATATGCAGGGAAATGCTCTTTCACAGTGCAGTTCCGGAGCACTCGGTTTCCGTGGGTCAAGGAAGTCCACTCCTTATGCAGCTCAGATGGCAGCTGAAACAGCAGCCAAGGCAGCTATGGAGCATGGCTTAAAGACCGTAGAAGTATACGTAAAAGGACCTGGAGCAGGAAGAGAAGCTGCTATCAGAGCACTTCAGAGTGCAGGTCTGGAGATCACTCTCATCAGAGACGTAACTCCTATTCCTCACAACGGATGCCGTCCTCCTAAGCGTAGAAGAGTTTAATGAGAGGTAAATGAAATGGCTATAGATAGAACACCTATTTTGAAGAGATGCAGAGCACTTGGAATCAGCCCTTCTTATCTTGGGATTGACAAGAGCTCAAAACGTCAACCAGTTCATTCCAACAGAAAAGCTTCACAGTACGGACTTCAGCTTCGTGAGAAGCAGAAAGCCAAGTTCATATATGGCGTTCTGGAAAAACAGTTCAGAAGGTACTATGAGAAAGCTGCTCGTGTCAAGGGAAGAACCGGTGAAGAACTTAAGAGGACTCTTGAACTGAGACTGGACAATATCCTGTTCAGACTCAACTGGGCACGTACCAGACAAGAGGCCAGACAGATGGTAAGCCACAGGTTTGTTACTGTTAACGGCAAAGTCGTAAATATTCCTTCCTATATAGTAAGCAAGGATGACGTCATTGAAGTAAGAGAAAACAAGAGTTCTTCTCAGAGACTCAAGGATATCGTCGATGTTACATCAGGAAGACTCGTTCCGACATGGCTTGAAAGTGATCTGGAGAATTTCAGGGGCAAGGTCGTAGAACTGCCCAGCGATGAGTATTTGGATGAGATCCCGTTTGACGCCACACTGGTAGTCGAGCTGTATTCCAAATAATCCATTTTTCTGATCATAAATCAATTTTGAGCAGGATAATAACGGATTTAAATAGCTTTGTGGATAGATCACTAGCTGATTCGTGGAAGGATCATGTTGACAGATCCTAAATTACAGTCAATAAAAGAAATCAACTAGATAGCATTAAGGAGGTTTTTTCATAGATGCTAGAAATAGAAAAGCCTAAGATTGAATGCGTTGAGATTAATGAAGATAAAAGTTATGCTAAATTTGTTATGGAACCATTAGAAAAGGGTTTTGGTACTACACTCGGAAATTCATTAAGAAGAGTTTTATTATCAAGCCTGCCAGGAGTTGCAGTAACAAAAATTCGCATTAATGGTATCCTTCACGAGTTTTCCGTAATACCGGGAGTCCGTGAGGATGTTACGAATATAGTCCTTAACCTTAAGGGACTGTGTGCAAGATTATTTTCAAATGAGCCAAAGACTCTTACGCTTAACGTAATTGGCCCAAAAGATGTGACGGCAGCAGACATATCATATGATGCTGATGTCGAGATCATTAATCCGGATTTACATATTGCTACTTTGGATGATAATGCAATATTGGATATGGAGATAACGCTTGAGCATGGCAGAGGCTATGTTCTCGCAGACAGGAACAAGACAGAAGACATGGCAATAGGAGTTATCCCTATGGACTCTCTGTTCACACCTGTCACCAAAGCTAACTTTACGGTGGAGAACACCCGTGTCGGCCAGACGATGGACTATGACAAGCTCACACTTGAAGTTTGGACGAACGGTTCTGTAGCAGCCGATGAGGCTATCTCCCTGGCAGCTAAGATCCTCTATGAGTATCTCGGCCAGTTCGTAAGCATGGCGTCCAATGTTGATGACGTTGAAATAATGGTACCCAGAGAGGACGAGAAGATCGAAAAGGTCATGGAGATAACCATCGAAGAACTTGATCTTTCAGTCCGTTCGTACAACTGCCTCAAGAGGGCGGGCATCAACACCGTCGAAGAGCTCATTCAGAAGAATGAGGACGAGATGATGAAGGTCAGGAACCTCGGCAGAAAATCTCTGGAAGAAGTTCAGCAGAAATTAGCTAGTCTGGGCCTTAGCCTTAGACAGAATGACTAAAGAAATAATACAGTAGGAGGGAAAGGTTGCAATGTCAGGATACAACAAACTGAGCAGACCTTCTGATCAAAGAAAAGCAATATTAAGAAATCAGGTCACGGCGCTTCTTTGGAACGGCAGGATCGTTACAACTAAGGCCAGGGCTAAGGAAGTTCAGAGAATAGCTGAGAAACAGATAACGAAGGCTATTTCACAATATAACAACACAGTTACAGTCACCAAGTCCGTAAAGGATGAGAAGGGCAACATGGTAGAGCAGCAGTTCGAGCAGGACGCTCCCGCAAAGCTCGCAGTAAGAAGGCAGCTCATTGCCGAGTTATACAACATCAAGCCCAACAAGCTGGAAAAAGAGAGCAAGTCCCAGTACAATGCAAGGACAAAGGACATCAATTTCCCGGTAATCGAAAAACTGTTCAGGGAGATCGCTCCTAAATACGTCACCAGGAAAGAGTCCAAGAACGGACAGGGCGGCGGATATACCAGGATCATCAAGATGGGACCGAGACGCGGCGATGCTGCTGAAATGGTAGTTCTTGAGATGGTATGACGGAAATATAACTTTGATTTGAATGAGGCTTATAGCGATGTCTACAAGCCTCATTTTTTGAAGGAAACACATGAGCAATATAGTTGAGGCAAAGAATCTGAGTTTTTCTTATCCCTTAGATGAAAACGAAAGAATTTTTGCGTTAAAAGAACTGAATATAGAGATAGAAAAGGGCTCTTTTACTGTCATTCTTGGAAAAAACGGCAGTGGAAAGTCTTCATTTGCAAAACTTATAAATGCCCTGAACAGGCCTGATGAAGGTACCCTTACGGTCGCAGGAATGGATACTTCTAATGAATCAGATACCATTGAGATCAGGAAGAATGCAGGGATGGTGTTCCAGAATCCAGACAACCAGCTCGTTGCCACGATAGTGGAAGAGGACATAGCATTCGGACCGGAAAATCTCGGACTTCCCAGGGAAGAGATCAGGGAAAGGATCGGATATGCACTCAAGGTAGTGAACATGTCCCAATACCTGAAACATGCTCCACATATGCTTTCCGGAGGACAGAAGCAGAGGATTGCCATTGCAGGTGTACTTGCGATGAAGCCCCAACTCATCATATTTGATGAGTCGACAGCAATGCTGGACCCTAAGGGAAGGAAGGATATCATGAATATAATGCATGAACTGAACAGGAATGAAGGGATCACCATCATCCATATCACGCATTATATGGAAGAGGCCGTAGGAGCAGATAAGGTGATAGTTTTCAAAAAAGGAAGGATCCTGAAGGAAGGCACTCCGGAGGAGATCTTCTTCGATAAGGAACTTCTCAGGGAATCAGGACTTGTTCCGACTTTTGAAGCAAGGCTCATCAACGATCTTGAAGACCGTGGGATAGACCTTGACAAAACTCTTGATATGGAAAGGCTCGCTGGAGAAATATGTCGATAATCGTTGAGAATCTGTCATACACATATATGGAAGGCACGCCTTTCGAGCATCTTGCAGTTGATGACATTTCCCTTGAGATCAAAGATGGGGAATTTGTGGGGATAATAGGACATACCGGAAGCGGGAAGTCCACTCTCATACAGATCATAAGCGGATTGCTTAAAGGATATAAGGGTAATGTGCTGATAAACGGTGTCGATTATTCCGACAAAAAAGCGGATAAGAAAGCTCTGAGAAGGACTCTGGGAGTCGTATTCCAGTATCCTGAATATCAGCTTTTTGAAGAGACGGTAGAAAAGGATGTTGCATATGGTCCTAAAAAACTCGGCTTCTCCGAGGAAGAGACAGCATTAAGAGTCAGGAATGCCATAGAACTCGTCGGACTTGACTACGAGGAAGTAAAGGACAAATCTCCGTTCGCTCTGTCAGGAGGACAGAAGAGAAAGGCTGCCATTGCCGGAGTACTCTCTATGGATCCGGATATTCTGATACTTGATGAACCGATAGCAGGGCTTGATCCTGCAGGCAGGGAATCGTTCATGGAGATCATAAAAGACCTGAACACGGCGGGAAAGACCATAATAATGATCTCTCATAATATGGACAATATTGCAGAATATACTGAAAAGATCTTTGTCCTTAAGAACGGAAGGATCTTCATGGAAGGGTCACCTGTTCAGATATTCAATGACTATGAGAAACTTCTGGAGGCAGATCTGGATCTGCCTGATGTAGTAAGATTCTGCAGATTTGCAAGAGAAAACGGAGTGGAGATACCTAAGGATATAATCAGGTATAAAGATCTGCTCTCATATCTTGGTAAGAAGCTCGGGAGGATGAAACATGATATCTAATCTCAGTATCGGACAGTATATTCCCGGAGATTCTTTCCTTCACAAGATGGATGCAAGGGTGAAACTTGTCATCAGCATGATACTTATCATACTGATATTCTTTGTCAAATCCCTTGGAGGTTATATTGCTTTTGCGGCTTTCCTGATCATCGCTATAGCCTTTAGCAGTATCCCAATCAAACTTATATTAAAGAGCATAAAATCCATGTGGTTCGTGATGGCACTGGCTTTTATCTTGAACGTATTCTTCCAGACGGGGCAGATATTAATATGGGAATGGTCCTTCGTCAAACTGTATAAGGAGAACCTTATACGTGGTGCAGAGATGGTCGTAAGGCTAATTATGCTCGTTGAGATAACGAGCCTCCTTTCATTCACTACGTCTGCAAAGGAACTGACTGATGCGATAGAACTGCTATTCAAGCCTCTTGCAAAGATAGGCTTTCCGGTACACGAGATGGCTCTCATGATGAGCATTGCCCTCAGATTCATACCGACACTCATAAATGAAACAGATAAGATAATGAAGGCACAGACCGCAAGAGGGGCTGCCTTTGACAGTGGGAGTCTCATAAGCAGGATCAAGGACATGATCCCCATACTGATCCCGCTCTTCATAAACTCATTCAAAAGAGCAGATGACCTTGCTCTTGCGATGGAAGCCAGATGCTACAGTGACAGTGCCAAAAGGACAAGGCTAATAGAATATCATCTTTCATGGAGAGATTATGTGGCAATGGGGATAACAGCTATTCTGCTTGTCCTAATAATAGTAGGTATCTGAATAATGAAGAGGATCGCTCTTAAAATAGAATATGATGGGACTTCTTATGCGGGGTGGCAGCGGCAGGTCAATGCGATGACCATCCAGCAACGCATCGAAGACGCTCTTAAAGATACTCTCGGTCTTGAGACTCCGGTTATAGGTGCCGGAAGGACAGACGCCGGTGTGCACGCCAGAGGCCAGGTCGCTCATTTTGACACTGGTCTAGATATTCCGGGTGACAGATATGCTTTCATATTGAATCAGAAACTGCCGCCCGACATAAGGATACGGGAGAGCAGGGAGTGCCCGTCATCTTTCCATGCCAGAAAGAGCGCGATAGGAAAGCATTACAGATATACTCTTTTCGTCTCAAGACAGGATACTGCAATATTCAGGAACTTCTCCTGCCATATCCCGGTAAAGCTGTATCTGGAGAAGATGAAAGAAGCGGCAACCTTTCTTGAGGGAGAGCATGACTTTTCCGCATTCAGGGCTGCCGGAAGTAACATAGTCGGGACAGTGAGGACCATATATGATCTGACGGTGACGGGAGAAGGGGATATCATCCATATCGATGTGACCGGAAACGGGTTTTTATACAACATGGTCCGGATCATAGCCGGGACTCTCACGGAAGTAGGCAAGGGGAAACTCGAACCGGAAACGGTCAGGGAGATCCTTGAAATAAAAGACAGGACTCTTGCAGGGATGACGATGCCTGCAAAGGGGCTGATCATGGAAGAGGTATTCTATGATCGGGACAGGTTAGAGCAGTATCTCAATAATAAGGAATGATAATCCGGAGGAGCGGTAACGTTCTTCCTCTTATATAAATCGGACCATGACGGACCTGATCCGGGGACGGCGTTGTTATCTTAATAACATCTTCAGACACACTCCAACACTTAACGTGTCAGGGCAGCAAAATAGCCTGTAAATTGGGAAAAGAAGGCTTGACACAGAAAACCCCCTTATATAAAATATATGTTGCTCTGTTCTGCAAAGCCCCGCAGAACCGCGCACTATCTACCATACATTACAATATCAATTATCGGAGGAAACCTCATGAAATCATACAGGGCTGACAATAACCTGAAAAAAGAATGGTATATTGTTGATGCTGAGGGAAAGACATTGGGAAGACTTGCAAGCCAGGTCGCAGCTATCCTCATCGGAAAGCATAAGCCTGAGTTTACACCTAATGTTGATACCGGAGATTATGTGATCGTTATAAATACAGATAAGATCGTAATGACCGGTAAGAAGTTGGATGAAAAGAGATATTATCATCATACAGGATATCCGGGAGGACTCAAGTCCGTAACATACAGAGAACTTATGAAGAGCAACAGCGATTTCGCTTTCTATCATGCAGTTGAGAAGATGTTACCGAAGACTACTCTTGGAAGAAAGATGGTTAAGAAACTGCACGTTTATAAGACAGCAGAGCATAAGCATCAGGCTCAGTGCCCGAAAGCACTGGATTTATAAGAGGAGGAAATGGAAATGGCTAAAGAACAGTATCTTGGAACTGGAAGAAGAAAAAGTTCCGTTGCCAGAGTTCGTTTAACTCAGGGCACAGGCACCATAACCATCAATGGAAGAGACATAGAAGAGTATTTCGGATATGAAACACTCAAGATTCTCGTTCGCTCCCCCTTTGAGATCGCTGAAAGAGTCGGCGCTTATGACGTAGATGTCAATGTATTCGGAGGCGGATATACCGGACAGGCAGGAGCTATCAGACATGGAATAGCACGTGCACTCATACAGGCTGAACCCGAACTCAGGACAGCTGTAAAGAGAGCCGGATTCCTCACCAGAGACTCCAGAATGAAAGAGAGAAAGAAGTACGGCCTCAAGAAGGCTCGCCGCGCTCCGCAGTTCAGCAAGCGTTAATCGAGACCAAGCAAGATGCGAAAAGCCCTGGAAATTCAACGTTTCCGGGGTTTTTTCATGCCCGAAAATCTTTGATTGGATTTCATGGTTTATCACGGATTCTGACCGGAGTTTTATAGTTAACGATGGGCTAACCGGCGATTTTCGACCCATTTTGGGCCCTTTTTAGTTAACAGATGGGCTAACTGTAGGAGCGTAAGAAGTCGATTTTCCGCATTGAAAAGAGCGTCATGTCTCTTCTTGAAAAACTGCTTCTAAGCTCCGAATGAACTTCTTTCCGGAACCCCATTTCGATTCGGTATGATTGATGGAATCTGACCGATTCCGACATTCTTAATCCGGTTTTATACGCATTAAGGCGTTCAGCATAGAGTTCTTCCTGCCGGGCGTCTTTGTCTTTTCAGAAGAATATGCCTCCATTACATAGCCCGGTTGCTGTACGAAATCAGTGACCGGGCTTTTCCCATTCCTGCAGGCTCTGCAGGACAAACAAGGAGGTTACCCTCTGTTTGAAATAGGAATGTATAAAACGATCAGACTGATCATATGCTTAAGGCATATACGTCCTAAGTTTTCGATGAGAGAGCGTTTTCTGTTGAAATTGTCAGGAGGCAATGGTATAATGACCTCGAACTTAGGGCAAATACGTCCAAAGTAAGAGGTGAAAAGAATGATTAAGCGAGATCGTTATCTGAATCGGTTGATTCACAACATGTGGAACGGTGAAATAAAAGTCATTACAGGGATCCGCAGATGCGGAAAATCGGTCCTGCTGTTTGACCTGTTCTACGAATATCTGCTCTCACAGGGCATCTCAGATGATCATATCATCAGGCTGGAACTCGACCAAAGAAGGTATTACAAATTCCGGAATCCGATCGTGCTCTGCGAATATGTTGAAAGCCTTATAAAAGAACGTTCTGGAGATCGGTTCTTCCTGTTCGTGGATGAAATTCAGTTCACGAAAGCAGTGAAGGACGAGGCAAACGGGGGAATCGAAGTAACGATTTATGATATGCTGAATGAACTGAAAGCATATAAGAATCTGGATGTGTACGTGACCGGCAGCAATTCGAGAATGCTTTCAAAGGATATAGCTACCGAATTCAGGGGAAGGGCGACTCAGATCCATGTGTATCCCTTAAGCTTTGGGGAATACTATTCCTTCGTCGGTGGGGATAAGCGTGCTGCCCTGGACCAGTATATGCTGTATGGCGGAATGCCGCGGGCTGCCGGTATGACCGAAGAACAGGACAAGAAGGAATACCTTGCTAATCTGTACGATGAACTCTATGTCAAAGATATTGTGGAACGAAACCATCTGGAACGGGAAGACATACTGAACGCAATCCTGGATTATACAGCTTCTCAGATCAGTTCTTTGACAAATCCGACAAATATTGCCAACGCCTTAAGCTCAATGCGTCACGAGAAGATAAACCCGAGTCTGGTATCTGCATATCTTTCGCATGTAATGGATGCATTTCTCATCGGCATGGCGCGCCGATATGATATTAAGGGCAAAACATATTTCAATTATCCGAACAAGTATTATTATACGGATATCGGTCTTCGGAATGCGAGACTGAATTACAGGCAATATGATCCGGGCCACATGATGGAGAATATCATCTATAACGAACTGGTTTTACGGGGATATTCTGTTGACGTCGGTATGGTCCTGGAGCGGAAGAACAATGAAAAGAACCAGCGCGAAATTGACTTTGTCGTCAACGACGGGGACAAACGTATTTATATTCAGTCTGCTTATCAAATAGATACGGAACAAAAGGAGAGTACGGAATTGCAGTCAATGAAGCTGACGGGAGATTTCTTCAGGAAGATCGTCATCCGCCTGGATATGCCGCATAACTACTATGACGATAACGGATTCTTTCACTGTAATCTGATGGATTTTCTTCTTGGAAACATAGAGCTGTTCTGATGCTCAGGACTGCCTTTCGCAGTCACTTTTCACACTGCTCCGGTCCCAGACCATTGGGGGCCTCGGTAGTTGTTTTTGCGCAGGAATTTCTATTGTATTATTCGAGGCAGAATTACTTAGCATTAAGGATGAATATCCTAAGCTGTTGATTGCCAGAACAAAACACGAAGAAAGTCAATATGAGGGAATAAAGGTAATTGACATAGCAAGATGGCTTTGCTCTTCGCAAAAGTGAGAAAAAATGAAGAGTGCGAAGCAAAGTTGTGCCGGCTTTACGGAATGCAGGAGGTTGAATTCGGATAAAACTCTTGTTGCACAAAATAGAAGCAACGCATTGGAGAGGTTCAGCCATGTCAAAAATAACTAAAGCAAAAAAGAGAGAGAAACGCGTAAGAGTTCCTGCGGAATACACTGAGGGCGCGCTTCACTTTAAGACAGGCGAAGGCTGGAAGGCTTGCTATGACGGAGAAAGAGACCTTTATACTGCTGAAACCTTTTTGGCGGGTTACTATGATCTCTATGAGATTAACGAAGAGATTTTTGAAGAACTAACGAAAGCAATGAAACGCAGAGATGCACAAGAACTGATTATCACCGGTAGACACCTGTATAAAAGCGTCAGCGACCGTAATGGTTCATACGATATCGCACTCGATGGGGACTATGCTCTGCTTTGCCCGTGGGCAGATGTACAGAAAACCGGCGAGTTATGGGACGAGAAACTGACAGATATGGCGGTTGCAGTGTTTGATTCCGAAAAACAGAATCGAGAGCAAAGACTGAAAAATGTGAAGGATGAAGGGGATGGTTTTTAGCATGAAGACAAATTAATGGGAAAGGCATGAATCAAGAGAGTAATCCTAGTAAAGAAAAACAAAAGGAAGATGCAATAACGTTTTTAAATCGAATAACCCTAACTAGGAGATTGAGGGAGCTGATAGAGAATCAGCTCCCTTTGCTGTTGCAGACAAGCAAAGACGATAAATGCCAGGGTTTTGTCAGGTTACGATGAAGTCCGCAACCTCTTCCGGCGTTTCGCGATAGCCATTTTTCGCCCAATAGACAAACAACTTATAGACGCCGCCTACCTCATAGACAATCCGCCAGGGATTACGGACGTCTTGAAGACGAATAAAGAAACGGTAATCGAATTCTTCTTCAATCAGGGATTCTTTTCCTCTTTGAAACAGGATATCAAAGATTTCCCGATACTCGTACATATGTGATAACAGGAAAACGATATAGGGCTTCAGGTTTACTTTTGTCAAAGTAATGTAATTATCCTCAGTAGCGGACAGCCACAGATCGGTTTCCCGTCGAATGTAATAGCGCAGAATGTCATCGGTGTCGGTGAAATTCCGATAGAAGGAAACACGGCCGACCTCCGCAGCGTCGGTGATCTCTATAATGGATGCCTCGGAAACGCCGCTTTTCAGCAGTTTAACATAGGCATCGGCAATCCGGTCTTTTACAGTATATCTTGCCATGGAACAAAACCTCCGGGAATGTATCATTTTCGCCAACGTCTTGAAATTCAATGTAAAAGACGATAAAATCAAAGCAGAATGATACATTTGTTTCATTCGGACGATATCACAGATTAAGCTACTTGTCAAGCGGACAGGAGGAGAAAGGAGAAAGCCATGGAATATATACTGCGGACCATGGATCTGACGAAAAACTACGGCAACAAAACCGTTGTGGACAAAGTAAACATCAATATCGCCAAGGGAGATATTTACGGCTTCATTGGTAAGAACGGCGCCGGAAAAACCACGACGATGAAGATGGTATTGGGAATGATATTTCCGACATCCGGTGAAATGGAACTGTTCGGGGAAAAGGCAAATGATGCCGCCAGACACCGCATCGGATCCCTGATCGAAGCCCCGGGGCTTTATAAAGACCTCACTGCGTATGAGAACCTGCGTAGATTCTCCATGCTTTACGGAGGAGATGATAAGGAAATCAAGGAAGTTCTGGAACTGGTGGACCTTGCCAACACCGGGAAGAAGAAAGCAGGGGAGTTCTCTCTGGGAATGCGTCAACGGCTCGGAATCGCGCTTGCTATGTTGGGAAAGCCGGACCTGTTAATCCTCGATGAGCCGGTGAACGGTTTGGACCCTTCCGCGAACAAAAGAATTCGCGATGCGATTCTGCGGCTGAATCGGGAGAGAGGAGTGACCTTCTTTATTTCCAGTCATTTGCTGGGAGAACTCGCTAAGATCTCCACCCGCTATGGAATCATCAACGGAGGGCATCTTGTCGAAGAGGTTTCCTCGAAGGAATTGGAGGAACGCTGCAGACAAAGTCTCAGCATCCGATGCGGAAATCCGGCGGTTGCCACGCAGACATTGGAGCAGGCATTTTCCGTGAAACCGCTGATAAACGGGGATACGGTGACGGTATACAGCGGGTTTGAACGCGCGGCGGAAATCAACGAGGCACTGGTTCGTGCAGGTGCCGGCGTATTCGATTTCCATGCGGCAAATTCGGACATGGAGGAATACTTCATAGAAAGGATCGGACGATAATGGGAAAAATGATTCGGTTTGAAATGGATAAGCTTCTGCATCGAAAGAGTTTTTATATCTGCACGATCATCGGGGCGCTGCTTGTCGTGATCGGCGCCAAGACCGCTGCATCGCTTGCAGAGGCGGAAGAATCAATTGCGCCGGCGGTTACGGCATGGGGAACGGCTGCCGGAGCAGTCAATACCGGGAATCTGCTTTTACTGATGGCAATCTTTACCGCGATTTTCGTATGTGATGATTTTGATCAAAACACCTTGAAGAATATCTATTCCAAGGGGTACAGCAGGGGAACGGTGTATGCTGCACAGTTTGTGGTATCGCTTTTTGCTGCGGGGATTATGTTTGCAGTGGATGTAATAGCGGGCTTTGTTGCCGGACAGCAATTCGGTAAAACCGGAGCGGTCGGACAGTATCCGAGAGTGATCCTTCTCCAGTTGATTGTTATGGCAGCGTATCACACATTCTTCTTTATGATGTCCGTGATCGTCGGCAAGGTCGGGACGGCTATCGCTCTGGGAATCGTGGCACCGATGATCGTCACATTGGTTTTGAACCTTATTACCGACCTGCTGAAGATTAAGGATTTTTCGTTCGGAAAATACTGGCTGGATGCGCACCTGAGTACCGTCAGCGAGGTTTCTTCCTCTATGGGGAAACTCACTTTAGCAGTAGTTGCTTCACTTGTTTATGCGGTTGTGTTTGGAATTGCCGGCTCCGTAATCAGCCGGAGGCGGCAGTTGTAAGCAAAGTACAGCCATGGTATAATCGTTATGAGTGTTTCCGGGGGAGTTGAAAAAGGGCATAATACGCAAAAAAGGATGAATACGACCGTTCATTGGGGTGAAAATCGTGGAATGGAACTATAAACAAGTACGAAAACAAAGCTGGGATACCGCTTTCAAAAAAGGAAGAAGATCATGGTTCATGCTTGTCGTGGTCGCTTTCCTGTTTGCCTTTATCGGTGCTTCAAACGGCTCGCAGACCACCTTTATTGACACCATAGATAAATACATCGGAGCAAATGATCCGTTGCTTCCCGGCAATGTTGAGGCTCTTAAAGAATACATCGTAGAGACACCGCTCGTAAAAAAGGTTCCGTTTATTTCTTCAGACTTCGCACTGGCGATCATCGACAGTATTTCGAAGGGTGCCACATGGATTTTAAAGCTGCTTGCAGCAAATCTCGCATATTTCAATCGCAACAAGGGTGAAGTGATTGCTGTGCTGATAATCGGTGCATTGATTGCTGCTGCATTGAAATTCTTTATCCTGAATGTGGTGCTTGTGGGCAGAAATCGGTTCGTTATGGAAAACCGCTTTTCCAAAGAAGTGCCTATGCGAAGGATATTTGCTCCGTTCCATAAGAAGACTTTGTGGAATGTTATCAAGGTCATGTTCCTGTATAAGCTGAGTATAGCGCTGTGGTCACTGACGGTCATAGGCGGCTTTTACAAGTATTATCAATATGCTGCCGTTCCGTATCTGATAGCAGAAAACCCCGGGATTAGGTGGAAAGAGGCAAAACAGCTTTCCGTGCAGATGACGAAGGGCTATAAGTGGAAAATGTTTCTGACGCAACTGTCATTTCTGCATATATGGCTTTTGAAAGTAATCCCGCTTGTCGGCCTGCTTGTCGCTGTGCCGCTTGAGATGACACTGAATGCTGAGTTCTATTTCACGATGAGAAATAATATGGAGATTCAGAGTGAGTTGCTCTGCGAACCGGCATTTTCACACGAACCTTATATCAAAGAATCTGCTGATCCCGAATATGTGCTGAAAGACCTCGGCATCAGCCGTTCGCGGGTAAAGGGAGCAAACAGCGGCTATGCCATATCAGACTATATTTTTATGTTCTTTGTCTTTTGCCTAATCGGGTGGCTATGGGAGTGTGGACTGCATTTGTTCCGTGACCATGAGATTGTCAACCGTGGGACAATGTATGGCCCATGGATTCCGATTTATGGTGTCGGCGGTACTGCAATGGTTCTTCTGCTTGATCGCTTCAAAGAGAACAAACTGAAACTTGTTGCGCTTGAAGTAGCGGTATGTGCTGTGCTTGAATATTTGTCCAGTTTTATCCTTGACATTATGTTCAACTCATCCTATTGGGACTACAAGGATATGGCACTCAATCTTAACGGCAGGATATGTTTCGCAGGATTGACGGCATTTGCAATCGGAGGTACGGCCGCGATATATTTTGTTGCCCCGGCATTGGCGAATATCGTGGACAAGCAGTCGAAGAATAAACGGATTGTTATGATTTCCATATTATGCGGAGCATTTGCCGTTGATATAGTCTGTTGTCTCATATTCGGATTCAATTCCGGCGCAGGTGTCGGCGGAAGCATATAGTCCGTGACACCACTCGTTTTATAGTGACATTTATAGTGCTTTTTTCTCGGGAAAATGCTATAATGTCACTATATTTTTGTCGGATTATGGTAATGAGGGAATATACCTCTTGTCATGGAAATTCCAGAAGAGCCAGCTTTGAGGGCGATGCTACTAAATGCCTGCGGCTCGTAAATGATGAAGACTATGCACTAGGATAGGGCTTATTGCGGATAATGAAAGTTTTATGCTCTAACATAGGCAAGTAAATTTGAATTAGGTGGACTATTGACGTATGTATTACTCTCATATTATATAGAGATGCAGCGTAAGCTTGACGAGAATGGCATCAGCGAAAAGTGACAGGGGAATGAGTATAATGAAAGAGAACGAAATTGTTTTATTTGAGACCAAGGACAAAGAAGTAAAACTCAATGTAAAAGTTGGTACGGATACTGTATGGTTAAGCAGGAACCAAATGGCAGACTTGTTTGACAGAGATGTTAAGACAATTGGCAAACATATCAATAATGCATTGAAGGAAGAATTAGATAATTCAACTGTCGCATATTTTGCGACAGTTCAAAATGAGGGCGGGAGAAATGTTGAAAGAGATATTGAATACTATAACCTTGAAATGATCATTTCCGTCGGATATCGTGTTAAGTCTCAACGTGGTATCGAATTCAGACGCTGGGCCAATAAGGTTCTAAAGGATTATATCATAAAGGGCTGTGCAATCAATGACAAACGGTTGGAGGCATTACAGAAGACTGTAGAAATTCAGGCGCGGATGCTGGCCAACACTATTGAGGCGGAGTCTGATGATGTGCTAAAAGCCGTAAATATGTATACTCAGGCGCTTCAGCTTCTGGATCAATATGACCATCAGTCCTTGGAAAAACCTGAAGGAAAACAGCCGACATACAGAATTACTTATGAGGACTGCCGGTCTATGGTTGACCGCATGGAGGACAGCTTCAAATCAGATGTGTTCGGTGTCGAAAAGGAAGCAGGAAAGATTGAGGGTATCCTTGCGGCTGTTTATCAGGATGTATTCGGCGGAGAAGTCTATCCTTCGTTAGAGGAGAAAGCGGCCAATCTTTTGTATTTCATGATAAAAGATCATCCTTTTACCGATGGTTGCAAAAGAATTGCGGCATCATTATTCCTTGAGTTTTTGAACCGCAATAATGCATTGATTAAAAATGGTCAAAAGGTAATAAGTGAAGGTGCACTTGTCGCTATCACGCTGATGATTGCTGAATCCGACCCGAAGGAAAAAGATATTATGACTATGATGGTTATGAATCTTTTGAATGTAGGATGATACGGAAGCTATCTCGCAATTTTCCTGCCTAAGCTTTATGCTCTAACATAACAAACCCTTGTTACACAAAATCCCGAAGATAAATTGCCACGGAGGAGACAGAGTTTTAAAAGCTCTGCCTCTTTTTTGAAATAATACATTGACAAATGTCTATGCATATGCTATTATCAACACATAGATAAACATCTATACAAGGAGGAGATTATGGCCAAATTAGACGAAGTGCTGATATGTAAGGCTCTTGGAGATCCCAACAGAATGGAAATAGTTAAGATGCTTTCTGATCAGGAGAAGTGCGGATGCAAGCTTCTTGAAAAGTTCGATATTACACAGCCGACTCTTTCTCATCACATGAAGATACTGGTAGATTCAGGACTGGTTAACGACAGAAAAGAAGGCAAGTGGCACTACTATTCAATAAACACGGACATCATGAAAGAATTCTGTGGATTTATTAAAACTCTCTGTAATGAAACCACAGGCAAATGCTGTAAGGGGAAAGTATGATGTGGGACTTTATTCAGACACAGATCCTGGGAATGAAGTGGCTGAACATTTTGATCGGAGAACTCCTGTCTGCATTAGGATTGGATATAGATAGTGGGATCGGCTCCGGTATACATTTTTTTATCTATGATGTTATAAAGATCACGATCCTTCTTTGTTTGCTGATCTTTGTGATCTCATATATCCAGAGTTTCTTTCCGCCGGAGCGTAGCAGGAAGATAATGGGTAGATTTCACGGAATCGGAGCAAATATCGTAGGAGCCTTGCTTGGAACCGTGACACCATTCTGCTCGTGCTCATCCATCCCGATATTTATGGGATTTACGAGTGCCGGATTGCCGCTTGGAGTAACATTCTCTTTTTTGATCTCATCACCGATGGTAGATCTGGGGAGCCTCGTACTGCTTATGAGCATCTTTGGGGCAAGGATAGCTATCGTTTATGTTGTGATGGGACTTATGATCGCTGTTGCAGGTGGTACATTGATCGAGAGACTTCATATGGAAGATCAGATCGCGGATTTTATCAGGAATGCGAACAGCAGCGTTGATATAGAAACTCCGAGCCTCACTGTTAAAGAACGATTGATCTATGCAAAGGACCAGGTAGTATCTACAGTAAAAAAGGTGTTTCCATACATTCTGATAGGAGTCGGGATAGGCGCTGTGATACATAACTGGATTCCGGAAAGCTGGATCAGGACAGTGCTTGGTGGAAGAAATCCCTTTGGAGTGATATTTGCAACAATCCTGGGTATTCCGATGTATGCTGATATCTTTGGTGTGATCCCAATAGCAGAGGCACTCTTGTACAAAGGAGCTTTGCTCGGTACGATCTTAAGCTTTATGATGGCAGTGACTACACTCAGCCTTCCGTCGCTCATTATGCTGAAGCAAGCTATCAAGCCAAAACTGTTAGGAACATTTATAGCCATCTGTACAGTGGGTATCATCATTGTCGGGTATGGTTTCAACTTATTTCAATATTTATTCATCTGAAGGAGGATATGGTCATGAATATCAAGGTATTAGGCGGAGGATGCAAAAGCTGTGAGGCTCTCCTTGCATCTGCAAAAGAAGCAGTAGCGAAAAAAGGGATCGATGCGGAGATAGAGTATATCACGGATATGGAAAAGATCATGGGTTTCGGAGTGATGAGTATGCCGGCTCTTATGATCGACGGAAAAGTTGTTTCAGCCGGAAAGGTTCTTAAGGCTAAGGAAGTTGAAAAATTCTTATAGGAGATGTCAGGGATATGGAGGAGAATATTATGCTTTTTGAAACGAAA
>JAEEGI010001473.1_pt1 | contig 58624 bp, 56 predicted proteins | sample 8958751 | NCBI WGS metagenome assembly JAEEGI01 (sample SAMN16246545, study PRJNA631951) | gut metagenome | biome: gut microbiome; feature: rumen; material: KS-attached | host: Bos | place: Iran: Karaj | collected 2018-10
CTGGAAGGAAGCCGCCTTTCTACTTCTATGACTTGCCTCTGCTGGAGCGGACGCTGGATGCTGTCCGCCGTGAAATAAAGGACCGTCCGCTTTGGAAAGTCCATTACGCCGTGAAGGCCAATGCCAATCCGGAAATCCTGAAAAGGATCGCCGCGGCAGGTCTGGGAGCCGATTGCGTAAGTGGCGGCGAGGTCCGGATGGCTTTCGAGGCGGGCTTTGCCCCGTCCTCCATCGTCTACGCCGGGGTAGGCAAGAGCGATGAAGAAATCGCCTATGCGCTGGACCTCGGGATCGAGCGTTTCAACGTGGAATCCACCGCCGAACTGTTGGTCATCGAGGAGATGGCGGCGAAGATGGGGAAGGAAGCGCCTGTGAGCCTGCGGGTCAATCCCGACATCGGCGCCCATACCCATGCCAATATCACCACGGGCCTGGCCGAGAACAAGTTCGGTATCTACCACGGTGACTTGGAGGAAGTGATTTCCCTGGCGTTGGCGTGCCCGCATATCCGGTTCAAAGGACTGCATTTCCACATCGGCTCCCAGATCCTGGACATGGCCGACTTTGTGGCCCTGTGCAACCGGATCAATGACCTGACGGCGCGTCTGGAGCGGAAAAGGCTGCCGGTCGGGGACTTGAATGTGGGAGGTGGACTGGGGGTTAACTACTTCCATCCCAATCATCTTCCGATAGCTGACTTCAAGTCTTACTTCAATACTTTCAAGCGGCATCTGATCCTGCGTCCGGGACAAGCGTTGCACTTCGAGCTGGGCCGCAGCATCGTGGCTCCTTGCGGGTCCCTTATCTGCCGCGTCCTGTATGTAAAGCAGGGGACGACCCGTCAGTTCGCCATCCTGGATGGCAGCATGACGGAGCTCATCCGTCCGGCCCTGTATCACGCCTATCACCGGATCGAGAACCTGACTTCCGACGAACCGGAACAGCTGTACGATGTCGTCGGCCCGGTGTGTGAAAGTTCCGATGTCTTTGACAAGGGGGTCAGTCTGGATGCCTGCCGGAGAGGGGATTTCATCGCCATCCGGACCGCCGGTGCCTATGGGGAATCGATGGCATCGACCTATAACGGCCGGCCGCTGCCGGGGTCGTTCTTTTTTGAATAAACGGGAGAATTCCGTATCTTTGTTCTCTTATGATTACGAAACTGAATCTAACAGGGAACAAGGGGCGGATTTCCGCCATCCTTCAACGTCCGGAGCCCGCTGAGGGACAGAAATGTCCTTTGGTAATCCTGATGCATGGCTTCCTGGCCAACAAGAACCTGCAGCCGCTGAAAGGCATTGCAAAGGCCTTGGAAGCCGTGGGGATCGCCTCGCTCCGGTTTGACTTTGACGGTCATGGCCGCAGCGAGGGTGCCTTTTCCGAAATGACGGTCTTGACGGAAATCGCTGACGCGCGGGTTGTATACGATTACGTGTCTACTTTGGACTTTGTGAGCAAGACTGCCTTTCTGGGACATTCCCAAGGGGGAGTCGTGGCCGGGATGCTGGCGGGTGAACTGGGAGCGGAAAAAGTGGCCGCCCTCGTCCAGCTCGCCCCTGCAGCCGTCCTGAAGGATGACGCCCTGAACGGTGTCCTGATGGGCAAGCATTACGACCCGTCCTGCCCTCCGGAGACACTCCGTGTCTTTTTCCACCGGGTGGGCAGGGACTATTTCAAAGTTGCGCAGACACTGCCCATCTATGAGACTTCTTCCCGGTATAAAGGCCCTGTCTGCCTGATTCACGGAAAGGAGGACAAGATCGTCCCTTATCATTACAGCGAGCAGTATGATGCTGTCTATGAGAACAGTACTCTCCATCTGCTGGAGGGGGAGAATCATATCCTGTCCAAGCGGCGTGGCGAGGTTGTCACCCTGTCCGTTGAATTCCTGAAAGAAAAATTGTCATGAACCTGTTTCCGGACATCGAAAAAGCCTATACGAAGGACCATCTGTCCGCCCGTGAGGCACAGCGGCTGGCGCAGTATATCGCCTTCGGTCCCATCGTGTTCCAGGCCAGCCGACTGATGCTCAAGTTCGGCATCCTGGAGCGGCTCCGCGACCGGGACATGACACTGTCGGAGATTGCGGAGGCTGCCGGCCTGTCGGAATATGCCGCCAAGGTCCTTGTGGAGGCCTCGCTTTCCATCGGCACGGTCCTCGTAGACACGAAGACCGACAAGTATTCGCTTTCCAAGACGGGGTGGTTCCTGCTGAACGATCCTGCTACGCGCGTGAATGTAGATTTCAATCACGACGTGAACTATGAGGGTTTCTTCCATCTGGAGGAGGCGCTCCTGGAAGGTCGCCCGGCCGGGCTGAAGCACTTTGGAGACTGGCCTACGCTGTATGAGGGCCTGTCCTCCCTTCCTGAGCAGGTGAAGAAAAGCTGGTTCGGTTTTGACCATTTCTATTCCGACCATTCCTTCGACGAGGCCCTGGCGATCGTGTTCAAGTATCATCCGAAACGCCTGATGGATGTGGGTGGCAATACGGGCCGATGGGCGCTCCGCTGCGTGGGATACGATCCGGATGTCCGGGTTACCATCGTGGATCTGCCCCAGCAGCTGGCGATGATGCGGGAACAGACGGCCGGAAAACCCGGAGCGGACCGTATCGACGGCCATGCGATGGATATGCTCGACAGGAACGCGCAGTTCCCGTCCGACCTGCATCCGGACCTCATCTGGATGAGCCAGTTCCTGGACTGCTTCAGCGAGGCGGAAATCCTTTCGATCCTCCAGCGGGCCGCCCGGGTCATGGGACCGGAGTCCCGGCTTGCCATCATGGAGACCTTCTGGGACCGCCAGAAATATGAACCGGCCTCCTTCTGCCTGACGATGACGAGTCTTTATTTTACCGTGATGGCCAACGGAAACTCCAAGATGTACCATTCGGACGACATGGTCAGCCTGGTGGAGCAGGCGGGCATGGTGATGGACGAAATCCATGACGGCCTGGGACAGGGACACAGCATTCTGGTTTGCAAATTGAAATAAGATTATGGATATCAAAGAGATACAAGAAAAAGTAAACTCCTTCCTCGTATGGGAACTGGAGATTGACGAAACCAAGATCAAAGACGATGCCCGTCTGAAGGAAGACCTGGGAATCGACAGCCTGGAAGTGGTGGACGTGATTGTGCTGGTGGACCAGGAATTCGGGTTCAAGATGCGTCCCGAGCAGTTCAAGGACCTGAAGACCTACGGCGAATTCTGCCATTTCATCGAGAACCAGGTTGGCTGATTACGGACATACCGGCTGGCAGGGCTCGACGGACGGGACACCCTGGATGCAGCGGATGCTCATCCGGCTTTTCCGCCTGCTTCCACTTTCTGTGCTATACGGATGTATGGCGCTCGTAATCCCGTTCTATATGCTGTTCAAGCCGGGATTCAAGGCGTCGTACCGTTTCTTCCGGAAGCGGATGGGATATGGTCAGTTCAAGTCGTTCCGCCACGTCTACCTGAATGAATATGAATTCGGGAAGGTGGTCCTGGACCGGTTCGCCGCGTTTGCCGGACGCCAATTCGGGATGGATGTGCCCCGGATGGACCTTTTCGAAGACCTGTGCCGGAGAGAGGAAGGGTTTATCCAGTTGAGTTCCCACGTGGGCAATTACGAGATGGTGGGGTACACCCTGGTATCACCCAAGCGTCTGAACGCGCTGGTATACGGTGGGGAGACGGCGACCATGATGGAGAACCGGGCGAACCTGTTCGGCAAGACCAATGTCCGGATGGTTCCGGTCTCGGAAGACCTGTCCCATATCTTCATCCTGAACAATGCCTTGGTCGACGGGGAGATCGCCAGCCTGCCCGGAGACCGGCTGTTCGGCTCGCAGAAGGCCGTGGAAAGCCTTTTCTTCGGGGAGAAGGCGAAATTCCCGGCCGGCCCCTTCATCCTTGCCGTCCAGCGGCACGTACCGGTCCTTACGGTGTTCGCGATGAAGGAAAAACGGAGGAATTACAGGGTTTTGCTCCATGTCATTCCCGCTCCGGAGCATGGCTCCAGGCAGGAGCAGGTCCAGACGCTGTGCGACGCCTACGCCGCCCGCCTGGAGGAAGTGGTGCGCCTGTATCCCGACCAGTGGTATAACTTTTACGATTTCTGGAAATGACCCCGTTCAAGGAAATACCCGTCAGAGAGATCCTTCCGCAACGCGATCCTTTCCTGTTCGTGGATTCTCTGGACAGCTATGACGAGAAGGAAACCCTGACATCCTTTACCGTCCGGGAAGGACATCTGCTGGTGGAGGACGGATTCCTGTGCGCTGCCGGTGTCCTGGAGAACATGGCGCAATCCAGTGCGGCCAGAATCGGTTACCTGAGCAAATACATCCTCCATATCCCCGTCCGCATCGGCTTCATCGGTGCCATCCGGAATTTCCGGCTCCATCGGCTTCCGGCTGTCGGGGAAACCTTGTCCACATCCATCGTGCTCAAGGAAGACGTCTTCGGCATTTCCCTGGTGGATGCCGTTGTCAGGATCGGTGAAGAAGTGATAGCCGAGGCCGCCTTGAAGACGGCCCTGGGTGAAAAGGAGGCGGAATGATGAGGATCGTTTGCAAAGGCAGGAGCATCCTTACTCCCTTGGGCACAACGGTGCAGGAGAATTTCGACGCGGTTTGCCGGGGAGATTCCGCCCTGCGCCGTTATGAGGGGATGTTCGGAGTCAAGGAGCCGTTTGTCGCCTCCCTGATGGACCGGAAGGAATGGACCCGGGAGGGACATACCTTTTTCGATTCCCTGGTCATCGAGGCCGCCCGCCGGGCTGTCGAAGATGCCGGGATCGATCCGGCCAGTCCGCGAACCGCCTTTGTCCTGTCCACCATCAAGGGCAATATCGAATTGATTGGAAAGCAGGACGTTACCCTTGCAGCCTCCGCCCGTACCCTTACCGGGGCTTTTGGGAATCCGAATCCGGCCGTGGTGGTGTCCAATGCCTGCATCTCAGGATTGGCAGCGCTCCTGCAGGGGCATCGTATCCTCTGCGGAGGAGGTTTCGACCATGTGGTGGTCGTGGGCTGCGAGGTTCAGTCCCGGTTCATCGTGACCGGATTCCAGTCCCTGAAGGCCCTGTCGGAAGCACCTTGCAAGCCTTTTGATGCCCACCGGGACGGGCTCAACCTGGGCGAAGCGGCTGCGGCCGTTGTGCTCGGGTTCGGGGAGGACGGATGGGAACTCGTGGACGGTGCCGTCCGGAATGACGCGAATCACATTTCCGGCCCGTCCAGGACGGGGGAAGGCAGCTACAAGGCCCTCCGGTATGTGTTGAGGCATATTTCGGCCGGGGAGCTGGCCTTCGTGAACGTCCATGGCACTTCCACCCTGTACAATGACGAAATGGAGTCGATCGCCATCGACCGGGCCGGGCTCATCGGCGTCCCCGTGAATGCCTTGAAAGGCGTTTTCGGCCATACGATGGGCGCCGCCGGCATCCTCGAATCCATCCTGTCGATGGAAGCAGCCGATGCGGGACTGGTTCTTCCGACCCGCGGCTTCTCGGAACTGGGCGTGAGCCGCCCTGTCCTCGTGTCTGCAGAGACGAGGAAGACGGACAAGAAAGCTTTCATCAAGCTCCTGTCCGGGTTCGGCGGTGTCAATGGAGCCCTGCTGTTTGGAAAAGGAGGTGCAGGATGCTGACAATCAAGCGCTTTGCGGCTATTCCGAATGGTGCCGACCTGACGGGTCTGTACCGGAATACAGCAGGGGATTACCCCAAGTTTTTCAAGATGGATACGGCCTGCAAGCTGGGATTCCTCCTGGCGGAGCAGTTGGCCGACGAAGCGCGTTTCGTTCCTCGGGAGGACCGGGCTGTGCTGATGTTCAGCACGCACGGCTGCCTGTGCAACGACCGCCATTATGAGGAAACGGTGCAGGATTTCCCTTCGCCATCCCTTTTTGTATACACGCTTCCCAACATCATTACCGGCGAGATTGCCATCCGGAATAAGTATGAAGGGGAGACGTCGGCCTATGTCCTGGACCGGTTCGATCCGGAACGGTTCTGCTCCCTGGTAGAGCAGGCATTCCAGGACGAGGTCACCCGCTCGGCCGTCTGCGGCTGGGTGGACTGCCGGGCCGATGATGATTTCACCGCCTTCGCCTTCCTGGTGGAACGCGGCGAGAATGGAAAAGAATTCAACGCAGAAACGATATATGGAACAGTTAATCAATGAGATCAAGCTGAAGCTGATCGACACGCTCAACCTGGACGGAATGACCCCGGAGGACATCGGGAACGATGCGCCGCTTTTCGGTGACGAGGGCCTGGGACTCGATTCCATCGACGTCCTGGAACTGATTGTCCTGCTGGAGCGTAACTACGGAATCCGTCTGGCGAATCCCCAGGAAGGGAAGAAGGTTTTCCAGAGCGTGGCTGTCATGGCCGACTACGTCGCCGCGAACCGGACCAAATAGGTGGAGACGGCCATCCATATCACCGGAGCCGGGGTGGTGAGCGCCATCGGATGCGGACAGGGAGAGACCCTGGACGCACTCCGGCGTGGCCTTTCCGGCATCGGCCCGGTCCGCTATCTGAGGACTTCGGAGACCCTTTTCCCGGTAGGGGAGGTCAAACTTTCGAATGCGGAACTGGCGGCCCTCAGCGGAGCTTCCCCGGACTTGTCCAGGACTTCCTTGATGGGTATCCTGGCGCTCCGGGAAGCGCTTGAGGAGGCTGGTCTTTCCAGCCTGGAAGGCATTCCCCTCGTAAGCGGTACGACAGTGGGCGGTATGGACTTGACTGAACAGACTTTCCCGGCCTATTCGCCGCTGCATGACTGCGGTGCGTCCACAGATGCCATCGCAGCGCATTTCGGTGGCGCCCCCTGGGCCACGACCCTGTCCACGGCCTGCTCATCCGCAGCCAATGCCGTCATCTTCGGCGCGAACCTGATCCGGAGCGGACAGGCGGAAATGGTGGCTGTGGGCGGAAGCGAGTCTCTGTCGGACTTCCATCTGCACGGTTTCGGGTCGCTGATGATCCTGGACACGGCCCCGTGCCGTCCGTTCGATGCCACCCGGGCAGGACTGAATCTGGGTGAGGGGGCGGCTTTCCTCATCCTGGAATCCGGGGAATCCCTCCGTCGCCGCGGCGTGAAGCCGCTTGCTAGACTGGCTGGTTTCGGCAATGCCTGCGACGCCTTCCATCAGACGGCTTCCTCCGAGAACGGGGAGGGCGCTTTCCTGGCCATGCAAAAGGCGTTGCGGATGGCTGGGTTACGGCCGGAGGACATCGATTATGTCAATGCCCACGGTACCGGTACACCCAATAACGACGCTTCCGAAAGTGCCGCCCTTCGCCGGATATTCGGAGAGATAATCCCACCGGTTTCATCCACTAAGGCATTTACTGGCCATACAACCAGCGCGTCGGGCACCATCGAGGCCGTATTCTGCCTGCTCGCCCTTCAACAGGGATTCATTCCCGCCAATCTGAATTGGCAGGAACCAGACCCTTCCTGTATCGTTCCTTCAGCCGGGGGAGCGGCCAGCCTGCAGCATATCCTGTGCAACGCCTTCGGTTTCGGAGGCAATGATTCGTCCTTATTGTTCTCCCGATGATGCGAAAAGTCTATCTGCACGCCCGTTACGAACTGCACTCCGGAGATCCGGAACCCGATTATCGCAGCCTTTTCTCCGTCCTGGAGGCCCGGCGGATGGGCCGGCTTCTGAAGCGCGCCGTCTGGACTTCCACGCAGGCTCTGCAGCAGGCCGGCATCGGTGTCCCTGACGCCGTCATCATCGGCACGGACTTCGGCTGCATCGAGAATTCGGAGTCCTTCCTGAAAGCCCTGAAAGGCATTGATGACGCGCCGCTCCGGCCGACGCATTTCATGCAGTCCACCCATAATACCATCAGTTCCCTCATTGCCATCCGGCTGGGAGCGCATGGGTATAACGCCACCTATTCCCATCGCGGCCGCTCGTTTGAGAGTGCCCTGCAGGATGCCTGGACGCAGATTGCCCTGGGCGACATCGACAATGCCCTGGTCGGTTGGTTCGACGAGATGACCCCGTTGCTTTCCGACAGTCTGGTCCGCCAGGGCATCGAGCCGAAAGAACACGCCCTCGCGGTGGTCCTTTCGGCCAACCCCGAGGGCGCGGTTTCAGAGATTACTCCGTCGGACTTCTAATATCCGAAGATCTCCTCCAAAGTTACCTGCTGCACAGGACCTAACGTCCTGAGGAAGCTCATGTCCAGGTCGGAAGGATCGCCGAGGATGGCGTACACGTAGGTGCGGCCCTTGATCCATTTGGCGTGGGTGGCCAGGAGGTCTTCCATCGTCAAGGCTCCCACTTTCTCGAACACCTGCTTCTCGCGCGGCTCGGTGAGGCCGAGTTCCTGCGCGGTCAGGTAGCTGTACAGGACCGAAGCGCCCGTCGTGCGCTGCGTACGGAGCTTGCCCAGGATGGAGGCCTTTGCAATCTCCAGGTTCTCAGGGGCTTCCGGGAGGGTTTCGATGATTTCGTCAAAGCCGTCGGCCGCTTTCTTCAATTTGTCGTTCTGGGAAGCAATGGTAGCGCGGAAAGCGTAGGTGTCGTCTTTGAAAGAAGGACCGGAGAGATAGGCTCCGGCGCTGTAGGCAAGGGCACGGGACTCTCGCATTTCCTGGAAGACGATGGCGTTCATCCCGCCGCCGTAGTACTCGTTGAACAGGTCGATGTACGGATCCTGGGCGAGGTCGAGGGTTTCGCCCCGGTTGGAGTACTGTACATAGTTGAACTGGCGGGACTGGTAGGGGGCGAGGATCACCTTGGAGGCCGGGGTGAGCTGCTTGACGGCATAGGTCCTCTCCAGCGGCTGCAGGTCCTTGCACGGGTGGTTCTCCCGGAGCATTGCGACAACTTCCTCCAGGGAGGCGGGTCCGTAGTAGAGGATCTTGTGCTGCTTGCCCAGCAGGTCCTTCACGGCACCGAGGAGTTCCTCAGAGGTGAGACCGGCGACCGCGGCGTTCGTGAGCGTCTTCGCCTTCACGTAGTCAGGACCGTAGATGAGGTAAGTCTGCAGAGCGCTGTTGCAGGCGCGCTGGTTCATCTTGGCGTCCAGACGGCTACGGATAAGATCCTGCTTGAGCTGGGTGAGGATGTCCTCATCGCCCACGGCGTTCCGGAGCCGGTCCTCGACGATGGCGAGGGCCTTGGCCAGGTTTTCACTCAGGCCGTCCACGCGGATGTTCGTGGTATTTCCTCCCACCTGGAGGCCGGAGCTGCAGGCAAGGGCGTACATCTCGGAGGCAATCTCCGCGGCAGTCTTGCTGTCAGTGCCCAGATAGTCGAAATAACTGGGGGCGAGGGAGAGAAGCGGATCGTTGTCGCTTCCGCGGTCATAGCGGAAGGTGAGGGTGGCGATGTCGTTCTTGTCGTTCTTCTTGTACAGGAGCTGCAGGCCGTCGCAGTCGGCGACGGTCATGTCGCGGTCGAAGTCGACGAAGACCGGATCGATCGGGGCGACCTCTGCGGCGGCGATGCCGGCGAGGAAGTCGCTCTGCTTGTCGCGGTTCGTGACGATCGGCGTGATGCGCGGGGCATCGATCTTCTTGATGGAGGTGTCCTCACCGATATGCTTGTAGGCGGCGGCGTAGCACTCGGCTCCGAGATACTTCTGGGCCCAGGCGACGACGTCGGCCTTGGTCACTTTCGCAATGCGGTCCATCTTGCCCACGGCGACATCCCAGGGCACCCGGTTGATGAACGCATCCACGAACTGGTCGGCCCGGCTGCTGTTCCGCACGAGCGCCTGCATCTGCTGGAGCTTGTAGTTGGCCTTGGCGGCCTCGACGAGTTCTTCGGAGAAATCACCGTCACGGAGTTTGGCGATTTCGGCAAGGAGGATGTCACGCACTTCCTCCAATGTCTGACCCTCCTTGGGAAGGCCTTCGATCAGGAAGAGGCCGTAATCAGCCCGGTTGTACGGGAAGATGGCACCGTCCAGGATGGCCTGGTTCTGGATCACATCCAGGTCCACGAGGCCGGCCTGGCCGTTGAACAGGACGGAGGCGACGATGTCGGAGATTTCGCTGTCAAGAGAGGAAGCGCCCGGGGTGCGCCAGCCCATCATCAGGAATTCGGATTCGTTACCGAGGATCTGCTTCTCCTTGGGGGCGGAAATGGGTTCTTCGGGCTTGATGATGAAGGTCGGAAGGTCCTTGTTGGGCTTCCATTCACCGAAGTACTTCTCGATGACCTTGACCATTTTGTCCGGGTCGAAATCGCCGGAAAGGCAGATAGCCACGTTGTTCGGGACATAGAAGGTATCCTTCTGCTTGCGGATGGCCATCAGGGATGGATTCTTGAGATGGTCCTGCGTGCCGATGACCGTCTGGGTGCCGTACGGGTGGTTCGGGAACAGGAGGGAGTCGATGGCGTCGAGGGCCTTCTCGCTGTCGGAGGTGAGGCCCATGTTCTTCTCCTCATAGACGGCCTCCAGTTCGGTATGGAATCCGCGGAAGACGCAGTTCATGAAGCGGTCGGCCTCGATCTTTGCCCAGTTCTCGACCTGGTTGGAAGGGATTTCCTCCACGTAGCAGGTCACGTCGTTGGACGTGTAGGCGTTGGAACCTTCCGAACCGATGATGGACATCAGCTTGTCGTATTCGTTCGGGATGGCGATCTTGGACGCCTCGTAGCTGATGGAGTCGATCTGGTGGTACAGGTCCAGGCGTTCCTGCGGGTCCGTCAGGGTCCGGTACACTTCGAACAGGCTGTCAATGGCCTGAAGCATCGGCTTTTCCGCTTCGTAGTCCTGCGTGCCGAACTGCTCCGTACCCTTGAACATCATATGCTCGAGGTAATGGGCGAGACCGGTATTGTCGGCCGGGTCGTCCTTGCCGCCGGCGCGGACGGCGATGTAGGTCTGGATGCGCGGCTCGTCCTTGTTGACGGTCATATACACTTTCAGGCCGTTGTCCAGGGTGTAGATCTTCGCGTTCAGCGGATCTCCCTTCACGGTTTCATACTTGGGGCCGCAAGATGCGGCGATGGCAGCCAGGGCCGCCAGGATCAGGAGTTTCTTCATACTCGGATGGTTTGAATTTACAAATTTACAAATAATCCGGAGAAACCGTCAGAAAATCGGTACTTCCAGTTTCACCGTGAAGTTCCTGCCCGGATTGCGGATGCCCACGTATTTGAGCCGGCTCAAGTGGTCCACATAGACGGCGTCCGTGAGATTGTCGGCAATCAGGCTCAGAGTGGCGATACGTCGGTCGCGGACGAGGATGTCCGTTGCGGCTGTCAGCCCCAGGAGCGTATGGGCCGGTGTGGCCGTTTCCGTTCCGGGCAGGAAATGATTCTGCGCCCAATTGTGATCCACCCGGAAGGCGATGTAACTGTTGTTGAATACTTTCCCGTCGTGGGACAGCTCCCATTTTACCTCTCCGCCAAGACGGGGAGCCGGCATCAAGGGAAGGTCACCCCCGTCGAAGGTGCCTCTAACGTAGGAGAAACGGGTCTCCAGATGAAGACGGTGGACAGGGTGTACATCCAGGGCGATTTCTCCGCCGTAGAGCAGGGCCCCGGCCGCCGTATACCGATAAACGGCAAAACCGTCTGCGACCTGGTCCGTCCGGCCGGCAAAGATGTAATGGTCGATCCGGTTGCAGAACAGGGCGGCGACAAGGGAAAGGTGCTTCGTGGCGAAATCGGCGCCCAGGTCTCCCTGGAGGCTGAATTCCGGCTTGAGGTCCGGGTTGCCGCACTCGTACCGGACCGTTCCTTCATGCACGCCGTTGGAGCCCAGTTCACTGAGGTTCGGGGCACGGAAGCCGCGGGCGACATTGGCCCGGATGTTCAGGTTGTCCATCGGGGAATAGACGATGCCGGCACTGCCGGTCAGGCCGAAATACCTCCGGCTGAAATCGTCGAACTTCCCGATGCGCGCCAGGCTGTGCAATGCCCTGAGATCTCCGCGGATACCACCGCTGAAATGGAACTTGTCCATCGCCTTGGTGGCGGTGGCGAAAAGGCCGGCATCCAGCAGGCGATAGGCCGGAATGAGGACTTCTTCTCCCAGGTTGTCGCTCTCCTGGTACATGCCACCTATGCCGGCGGCCAGCATCCATCCGTCCAGGTCCTTGGATATGTATTTGAGGTCATAATTCAGGGTGTTCAGCCGGAAGTCCAGTCCGGCCTCTTTTTCATCCTCCTCGAATTCCTGGCGGCGGTTCTGCTGGTATCCCACCAGGGCCTTGATCCGGCCTTCTCCGGCTATGAAGGTATTGTCCCATACGGCCTTGTAGTGACGGACCTGTTGGAAGGGGAGTTCCATCCCATAACCTGTCGGACCCTCCAGGACACCGTCTTCATAGCCTTCTGTCATCCCCGGGGTCAGATGGAAGTAGCCGAGCGTCACCCGGGAGAAGCCCCACTTGCGGTTTAAACCTACGCGACCGGTCAGGGCCCTTTCGCGGAACTGCGTGCCGGGTACCAGGCCGTCTGCTGCGTTGCGGTACGCGTGGGCATACTTGTCGCTGAAACGGAGGTTCCAGACCACGCCGTTCCGATTGCCTCCCTGATAGAGACTGTAGGCGGCCAGTCCGCTATTGCTTTGAAACTCGCTGCTGAAGCCTCCCGTGAAAGCTCCCGGAGCCGGATTCGGTTCGGGATGGAAGATGATGACGCCGGCCAGGGCGTCGGAACCGTACATCAGGCTGGCGGGGCCCTTGATGACTTCGGCGGAATGGACGGCGTTTCCGTCCACTTCCACGCCGTGCTCGTCGCCCCATTGCTGGCCTTCCTGCCGGATGCCGTCGGCAATCACCACGACCCGGTTGAACCCGAGACCGCGGATGACCGGTTTGGAAATGCCGCCACCGGTGGAGATCTGGCTCACGCCGGGTTCCCGGGCGATGGCGTCGATGATATTGCCGGAAGCGTTTGACCGGAGGGTGTTTGCGTCCAGGACGCTTACGGGCGAAGGGGTTTCACTGAGTTTGCTGTCACCGGTCAGACCCGTGACGACCACCCCTTCCAGGTGCAGGTGACGGTTAAAGACGTCGGTCGTATCCTGCGCCTTTACGGATACGGCCAATAGGCACGTACCCGCGAATAAAAGGAATTTCTTCATGGATTGTTCTGTTTCTGTTATATGTGAGGGAATAACCCGGATGGGGGTACGTCAACAGAAAACAGAAGGAGGGGCGCGGGTGGATAAAGAAAGAACTGACCCTGTAGCCAGGGCAGGAACCGATATCTCCCAGAGATAATGGGTGGGCAGCGTCGGCCGGATCGTCACAGATTCCGACGACGTCAGCCAGGAAACGGTCAGGAATTGACAGACAAGGCATTCGTCCGTTCCCTGCCATTGGTTCAGGTGCCCGTGGGGGATATGGTGGGAGCAGTCGATGCAATCGATGTCCCGAAGCGGTTCGTGGTGATGGAAAGAGGACAGCAGGATGGCCGGCAGGATCACTGCCGACAGCATCATTGCGTAAAACCTTCTTCTTTCCTGTAACACGGTGCAAAGATAGCAAATAACCTGGTTGATGCCAACCAGGTTATTATCTTTCATGACTCGAAGTGTGATTATGTGGCGTTGTCTTTATCCGGCTGATACTCCAGGATATCGCCGGGCTGGCAGTCCAGGGCGCGGCAGATGGACTCCATCGTGGTGATCCGGATGGCCTTGGCCTTGCCGCACTTGAGGATGGACAGGTTGGCGGGAGTGATGCCGATTTTTTCCGCCAGCTCGCCGGAAGACATTTTCCGGCGGGCCAGCATGACGTCTATGTTGATGATGATCGGCATACTTATTTCACCTCCTCTTGCACATCGGGCTGCTTGTCTTTCTCAGCACCCTTCAGGTAGGACGGGAGTTCCATGCCGGCCATCTTGAAGAGGTCGTCCAGCGGAGGGACGGACTTCATCAGACCGGAAATGAAGTTGGAAGTGGCCGTCTTTCCGTCGGTACCGTTGCCGGTGTCCCAGACGGTGACCTTGTCGATGTTGATGCCCTTGACGGCTTCGACCTGGGTCTTGACCAGTTCGGGCAGTTTGTCGGCGATCATCATCAGGACGGCCTTCTGGGCATCGCCCTGGGCGGCTCCGACGAGCTGCTGGAAACCGGAAGCCTGCTTGGTGAGGATTTCCAGGATACCCCGGGCCTGCGCGTCCATCTTGGCGTAGATGGCGTCGGCTTCACCCTTCGCCTTGCGGCGGATCTGCTCGGCTTCGGCCTCGGCGTCGATGATAGCCTTTTCCTTTTCGATCTGGGCAGGGACCACGATGTTGGCCTTCCGGGTGGCTTCTTCACGGTCGGCACGGGCAAGCTCCGCGTCGCGTTCGGATTTATAAGCCTCCTCGAGGGCCTTTGCAGCCTGAACCTTCTCGGCCGCGACAGCCACGCGGGCGGCTTCAGCCTCCTTCTCACGCCGGGCGGCATCGGAGTTGGCGATGGTGATCTTGGACTGGTTCTCACCTTCGACGGCGATGGCATTGGCTTCGGCCGTCTTGATACGGGTGTCCCGGGTGGTCTCGGCGATCCGGATGTCCTTGTCCCGGTCGGCCTCGGCCTTACCGATCTCACCGAAGCGGTTCTGTTCGGCCACGGACTTCCTCGCGTCGTTGATGGCCTTCGCGGCGGCTTCCTTACCAAGAGCGTCGATGTATCCGGATTCATCGCGGATATCAGTGACGTTCACGTTGATGAGCTTCAGGCCGATCTTGCGGAGTTCCGCCTCCACGTTCTGGCTGACGGCGGCGAGGAACTTGTCGCGGTCGGCGTTGATCTCCTCGATGTCCATCGTCGCGATCACGAGACGCAGCTGGCCGAAGAGGATATCGGTGGCGATGTTCTGGATACTGTCGATGGAGAGACCCAGCAGCCGTTCGGCCGCATTGGTCATCACTTCCGGCTCGGTGGAGATACCCACGGTGAAGCGGCAAGGAACGTCCACGCGGATGTTCTGCTTGGAAAGGGCGTTGGTGAGGTTGCACTCGATGGAGATGGGCTTCAGGTCCAGGAACGCATAATCCTGGAACACGGGCCAGATGAAAGCGGCGCCGCCGTGGATGCAGCGGGCGGAAGAGATGGAACCGCCGGCGTTCTTGCCGGTCTTACCGTAGATGACCAGGATCTTGTCCGAAGGGCAACGGCGGTAGCGTCTGAGGATGGCGGCCAGGGTCACGAAGAGGACCGCCACGATGATGAGGATGAGATAGACCTTTTCCATATCAAATTATATAAGAGTTCAGTTCTTCGACCAGGAGGGTGTTGGTGTCGATGGCTTCGACTACCTTGATAGGGACGCCGGTCTTGATGGTGTCTCCGTCGGTGACGGCGTTGTATTCACGGACGGCGCCTTGGATGGTGATCTGCACCTTTCCTTCCCCGGCACGTTCTCCCGGGATGGTCAGATAGCACTTGCCCTGGCAGCCGACAGCCGCTTTGTATACGTTGATGTTCCCGCTCTGCTGCATGCTGCTCAGCCACTTGAACAGGTACATCACGGCGACGACGAGGGCGGCACCCACGAGGACGGCGATGATGACCAGCAGGGCGGTGGACTTGACCTGGCTCTGCAGGAGAATGGCGGTCCAGCCGAAACCCAGGAAGAAATTCACGAAGTTCCGGAAGGTGTACAGGTTGGATCCGCCTTCGATGTTGGACAGGTCACCCCCGTCCATCGAGGTGTCCACGTCCACGTCGAAATCGGTATCCGCATCCGCGCCGAGGAAGGTCATGATAGTCTGGATGATGAAGATAAGCGAGGCGGTCAGGGTTACGCCCCAAAGGAGTCTCATAACCGGGCTGAGTTCAGCCCACCAGGTTGCTAACATATCGGAAACAAAATTGGTTCTGTTGCAAATGTAGAAAGAATTTATCGAAAAACAATAACTTTTCGCAAAAAATCAACAAAAATCAGAGAAATGAAGGAAACGATGCGATTTCGGTGGTTTTTTCCTATATTTGTAGTCTATGGAACAGGAAAGAAGCATCGACCGGCTGGCCCGCTACCTGATCGCAGCCGGAACCATCGCCATCCTGGCATGGCTGTGCCGGTATTTCAGCAATGTGCTTGTGTATGTCATTGCCGCCTTTGTCGTGTCCCTCATCGGGCAGCCGGTGATGCGGCTGCTGCGCATGGTAAAGGTCAAGGGAAAGTCCGCGCCTGACTGGCTGCTTGCCCTTTTTACCATCCTGGTGATCCTGGGCGTGCTCCTGCTGGTGGTCACGCAGGTTGTCCCGGTCGTTACCCGGATCGTCCGGGATGCGGCGGTGCTGAACACGGATTCGATGTCCGGTAATCCCATGGAACGGGTCAATGACTGGATTATCGGCCTGTTTCCGGCGCTCGGGCCGGATTTCAACATCATCACCATCCTGATGGACAAGCTCAAGGAGGTGACGAACGTGTCCAATGTGACAGCGGTCATCAGTTCCGTGACTTCCTTCGTCAGCAGCTTTGCCGTCGGTCTTTTCTCCATCGTCTTCATCTCCTTCTTTTTCGTCCGGGACGGACAGTTGTTCCGGAAAATCGTCTGCTCGCTGGTGCCGGACCGCCTGGAGACGAAGGTGGGGAAGGCCCTTGGCGATATCGAGGAACTCCTGTCCCGGTATTTCGTGGGCCTGCTTATTGAAATGACAGGGGTCGCCCTGCTGGATTTCCTGGGCCTGTGGATCATCGCACGGCTGGGTTTCACCAACGCGCTGGGTATCGCCTTCATCGCCGGCATCCTGAACATCATCCCGTATGTGGGTCCGCTCATCGGCGAGCTGGTCGGCGTCGTCCTCGCCGTCATCCTCAAATACGGCACCGGCGTGGGACTGGGCGTAAACATCTGGGTGTTTGCGATTATCGTGCTGGCCATCATGCTCACGACGCAGTTCGTGGACAATTTTGTGTACCAGCCGCTCATTTACTCTACGAGCATCAAGGCGAATCCGCTGGAAATCTTCATTGTCATCCTGCTTGCCGGCCACATCGGCGGTGTCGTCGGGATGCTGGTTGCCATCCCTGCCTACACGGTCGTGCGTGTCATTGCCAGCCGGTTCTTCCCGCATCTCAAACCGGTAAAAAGACTCATTCCGAACCTCGATACGGAGATTCGGAATGAGAATAAGCCAGAGAGCGCGGATTCCTAGAACCGGTCCATCACGTCGAAAATCCGGCAGCGGACTTCGTCGATGGTTCCGACGCCGTCGATTTCGTGATAGCGTCCGGCTTCCTTGTAAAAGCCCACCAGGGGCTCGGTTTTCTCATGATAGGTCCGGATCCGGTTTTCGACCACTTCCGGACGGGCGTCATCAGCGCGGCCCTCGATGGTGGCGCGGTGCGCGATGCGCTCGTGGATCATCTGGTCAGGGATCATGATGGAGACGACCGCTGTCACGGCTTCGCCGCTCTTGGCGAGCATCGCGTCCAGCGCTTCGGCCTGGGCGATCGTGCGGGGGAATCCGTCCAGCAGGAATCCGTCCACCCCTTCCGTACCCTTGAACTTGGCCTCGATCATGCCTTCGACGACTTCGTCGGGGACCAGGGAACCGGCCTCGATGAGGGCCTTGGCCCGGAGGCCGAGCTCCGTGCCGGCGGCGATTTCACTGCGGAGCAGCTCACCGGTGGAGAGGTGGCAGAGGTTGTACTTCTGGACCATTGCGCTGGCCTGGGTGCCTTTACCGGCGCCCGGAGGGCCGAAGAGGATGTAATACTTCATATCGGTTCTTATGATTCGTTATCGAGTACGTAGATGTCCTTGTAGTTGCGGCCCAGGCCGTCGTAGTCCAGTCCGAAGCCGACGATGAAGTCGTCCGGAATCTCCATGGCGACATAGTCGAGGACCAGGTCCTTGTGGTACATCTCGGGCTTGAGCAGCATCGTGCACACCTTGACCTTGGCCGCCCTGCGGGCATTGAGGATGTTGACAAGGGCTTCGATGGTGCGGCCGGTGTCCACGATGTCTTCGACAACGATGATTTCCTTGCCGGTGACGTCGCCGGTCAGGCCCATTTCCGTATGGACTTTCCCGGTGGAAGAGGTGCCCTGGTAGGAGGAGAGTTTGATGGACATCAGGTCCACGTCGAATTCCAGGCGCTTCATCAGTTCCGCCGTGAAGAGGATGGATCCGTTCAGCACGCACAGCAGGACGGGAACTTTCCCGGAGCCCCGATAGTCGGCGTTGATTTTGTCCGCCAGATCGTCGATGGCCTTTTCAAGGGTTTCGTTGGAGATGAAACGCCTGAAATACTTGTCGTGAAGTTTGATCTTTTCCATATCAGTAGTTTTGTATCACAAAAATAACAAGAAAAAGGCAAAAAATCATCGAAAACGTATATTTTGACCTGAAACAACACGCCGAGGAGAACAATTCCGTCCGGAATGCCTTATTTTGGCGGCATGAAGAGAGGATTTGTGCTAGGGATTCTGCTGGCGGCCGTCTTTCCGGCCGCGGCCCAGACGGAGGAAACGATCCGTGCCGCCCTGTATCTGACCGGGGCGGACAGTGCCGAAGAACTGGATGAATCATTGTTGGAGGAACTGGAGGGATACCGCCACCATCCGCTCTCCATCAACCGGGCATCCCGGTCCCGGTTGCAGGAAAGCGGGCTTCTATCCGGATACCAGGTGGCGTCCTTGGAGGATTACCGTTCCACTTCCGGGGATATTCTCTCATTTGCGGAACTGGAGCTCGTTGACGGATTCGGGAGAGAAACTGTCGCGGCGCTCCGGCCCTTCCTCTCGTTGGAGTCTGCCCGGACGCCCGGTGAAGCGGTCCATGATTCGCTCCGGTTCAAACACGCTGCCATTCTTCGAGCTACCCTGAAAGATGTCGGCGCAAAGTACCGGCTGACGGCCGGGCGCCTGGAGGGGGCTGGGGCCTGGAGAGGAAAGACCGGCACTTTCTATGGACGGTGGAATACCCGGCGCGGCAAGGTGCTGGTGGGGGACTGCAACATCCGATACGGTCAGGGACTGGCTTTCTGGAGTGCGTTCCAGCTCTCCGGTCTCCCGACTCCCGAAGCTTTCCTGAAACGGGCCAACGGCATCACGCCTTCCTGGTCCTTTTCCGGCACTGGGACCTGGCGCGGATTGGCTTGGGAAACCTCTTCGGGCCCTTTCCAGTTCTCGGTTTTCGCAGCCTTGGACGGCAGGGCCGGTGTCCATGCCGGGTGGTTTGGGAAGAGTGGGCAGGCCAGTGTGACCCTTGCCCGGGACCGGGCATCCCTGGAAGGTCGTTTCGGCATCCGCGGGACGGACCTGTTCGCAGAGGCCGCCTGGAAGGGCGGATCTCCTGCGGGTTTGATGGGAGGGATATCGCCTTTGGGGGAGTGCTGGAAAGTATCCTGGCAATTCCGGGCTCTTCCGAGTGCATTTACGGGGAAGAGGAGCGGAGAGTACGGAGCCGCCATGGGTGGCAGGTTCCGTTCCGAGGACCGTACTACATTCACGGCTTCGCTCACCGTGGACGGCTCCCTGATTCCCATCCCGCAGAAGGATCCGGGGCGGAAGCAGTTGAAATCGACCTTCCTGACTTCCTGGGCCCCGTCAGAACGCTGGAAACTGGAATCCCGCCTTGTTTTCCGGTACCGCAGCGGAGAAGACATGAGGACGGACCTGAGAGCGGATATCATCCGGTTGTGGCCATCCTGGACCGTAAAGGGAAGGGTCAACGGGGTTCTGGACGGCCATCCGGGCGGGTTGACCTATCTGGAAGGCGGGTGGACGCCGCCTGCTGGCTCGCTCTGGCTGCGGCTGACTCTCTTCTCCACGCCGGACTGGCAGGCACGCATTTATTGCTATGAACGGGATGCTCCCGGAAACTTTACGAGCTCGGCCTATTATGGAACGGGCGTGTCGCTTTTCGCTTACGGCGGCTGGAAATTCCGGATCCGGAAAATGCGGATCCGGCTCTACCTCAGGGCTTCCTGCCTGTTCAGAAAGGAAAAGCCCGGACAAGCCGGGCTTAAACTCCAATTGGTGGCGGACCGTTAGCGTCTCTTGATCTTCAGGCGCTGGCCTTCCCGGATCCTGTCGCTCCGGAGGTTGTTCCAGGCTTTCAGGTTCTTGACCGTGGTATGGTTTCTCGCAGCAATCTTTCCCAGGGTGTCACCCCGTTTTACCTTGTAGTATGTCCATTGTGCTCCGGAGGATGCGGATTGGTTCTTTCGGGCAGGAGAGGTCTGGGCGGCCGGACGGGCGGCGTACCTTCCGTCATCGACGGAGCCGGAGAACATCTCGGCGGCCTTGTGCTTGTAGATGGTATCCTGCCGCTCCAGGAAGGCGCTGCTGTAGTTGTACGGGAGACGGAGGACCTGCCCACCCTGGGCACCGGGCACGATGTCCTTGTAGTACTGAGGATTAAGGTCGCGGATGTCGTCGATGGGAATGCCCAGCACCTCGCTGACCTGCCGGAAATGCAGGTTCTTGTTCACCACGAAGGTGTCGATGTGTTCGGGCATCTTCACCGCAGCCGGCTTCAGACCGTATTCCTTTGCATAGTTTACGGCATACATCGCACCCACCATCGCGGGTACGTAACCGCGGGTTTCAGCGGGAAGATACGGATAGATGGACCAGAAGTCCCTTCTGCCGGCGCGCTTGATGGCCTTGTTCACGTTGCCGGATCCGCAGTTGTAGGACGAGATGGCCAGGCTCCAGTCCCCGAAGATGCGGTAGGCGTCCCGCAGGTAGCGGGCGGCCGCGTCCACGGAAGCTTCCGGATCCATCCGCTCGTCGATGTAGGAATCGATCCGGAGACCGTAGTTGCGGGCGGTGGAATACATGAACTGCCACATGCCCGTCGCACCGGCGCGGGAGACCGCCACGGGATTCAGGGCGGACTCGATGATGGCCATGTACTTGAGTTCCAGGGGCAGGTCATACTTGCGGAAGGTCTCCTCGAAGATGGGCATGTAATACTGCGCCAGGCCGAGGATCTGGCCCATCTTGGAAGGCATCTTCTCGGCATAGAGGACCATGTAGTTCTTGACCGTCTCGTTGTAGGGGAGCTGGATGAAGGAATTCATCCGCTGCAGCCGCTCGATCATCACCTTGTCCGGTACTTCGGACGAGAAATGGACACTGTCCATGTTATAGGACGACCCTTGCTGGTTCTGGCGGGCACGGCGGTGCAGGTACCACAGGCTCAGCAGGCTGTCGGTCATGTTTCCGGAATAGTCCCGTGTATCCACGGCCCTTCTGTGGGCAGTGGTGCGCTGGGTGGCAGCCGTGCTTCCTTCCGAGGGGCTGTCGAAATAGTCGTCTTCCTCTTCGATAATGGCCGCCGCTTCATTCTCGTCCTCTTCGTACAGCCTTTCGAGGGTTATGTTGAGACTGTCCCTCTCCTGGGCGTCCTTGCGGATCCAGTCAAGTTCTTTCTGCAGGGCTTCCAGCCGCTGGCGGAGCTGGGTGTTCTCCCGTTCCAGCTGTTTCCGGGATTTCCTGACGGGTACGCCCGCTGCGGCCGGGAACGGGAGGGCGAGGAGGAGGGCCGCTAAAAACAGTATTGATTTCTTCATAAGCTTCTTAAAATCTGAGGGTCAGTCCCATCCCCAGCGCGGGGGCCTGGGCATATTCGAAAGGAAGGACCGTGGGTTCGAGACGGAGAGTGATGTCGTCGTCGATCTCGAAGTCCTGCATATAGGCGAACACATTGGCATCCACGACCTGGACCACATAGAAAAGGGCCGTGGCCAGGATGGAATAGTCCCGGTAGCGGCGGAAGATGTCCCTGTACAGGAGGGCGGTCTCCGCCGACACAGGAGGCTTCTCCACCGCGGGGTCGGTACTCGTGGCCTGGTCATAGATCCATTTGTATCGCTGGTAATTGCGCTTGTTGTTCGAGTAGAAGTAGATGCCGCCGGCGATGGCGCCCCAGTAGATGGGAATCTTCCAGTATTCTCCGTTGTAGATCTGGCCCAAACCGGGCATGAGGATGGAGTAGACGGTGGCTTTGCCTGGATCGGGGTGCAAGTCCGACTTGAAGCAGGCAGTCGCGTCGACGAGGGAGGCCCACCAGACGAGTCCCGCACCGACATAGGACCATGTGCTGTACTGCTTGAACCGCACGTCTCCGGTAGCCTTGTACTGGTTGTTGAAATGGATGCCCATGCCGATTCCGGCGCCGATGCCGCCGTATACGACGGGGAGCTTCCAATACTGGCGGTTGTAGATCTGACCGCCGCCGACGAAGACGGTGGAACCCATGAACAGGTTCTGGACCTGTCCGGGCCGTTTATGCGCGAGACTGCCGAAATACTGGCGGAAACTGAACAGTTTGGAGCTGTCGGTCTTCGCCTGCTTGGTGGTGTCGTCGTAATTCTGGGAGAAGGCATCCCGCTTGAACTGGTCGTCCCGTGCCTGGCCGTGGAGGACGGCAGGCAGCAGCAGGGCGGCGAGAAGGGGGATGATCCTGAATTTCATGGCTGTTTATCCACGGTTGCTGTCGAGCGCCTGGAGGAAATGCTCCATCTGCTCGTCCGAGTCAAACTTGATGGTAATGGTGCCCTTTCCGGAGGGAGAACGGCGGAGGGAGATGTTGTCGCCGAAATAACGCCCGACGTTCTCCAGCAGCCGGTAATACATGTCCGGCAGGTCCTGCGGCTCTTTCTCCTGCGGTTCGCCCTTCTCCAGGGCCTTGACTTTCTCTTCGAGCTGACGGACGGAAAGGCCGCGTCGTACGACCAGGTCGCAAAGCATTTCCTGCGCCTTGGGGTCATCCACGCCCAGGAGCACCTTGGCATGGCCGACGCTCAGGAGTCCTACCTTCAGGTCGTGCTGGACCTTGGCGGGAAGCTTGAGCAGCCGGAGCTGGTTCGCGACCGAGGCGCGTTTCTTGCCCACGCGGTCGGCCATCTGTTCCTGGGTGAGCCGGCATTCCTCCATCAGGCGCTGGTAGCTCATCGCCACCTCGATGGGGTCCAGGTTCTCCCGCTGGATATTCTCCACGATGGCCATTTCCAGCATGCCCTGGTCGTTGGCGTCGCGGATATAGGCAGGGATCATGTCCATCCCGGCAAGGATGGAAGCCCTGTATCGGCGTTCGCCGCTGATAATCTGGTATTTGGAACCTTTCTTGCGGACCGTGACGGGCTGGATGAGCCCGAAAGTCCGGATGGAGTCGGCCAGTTCCTGGAGCGCTTCCTGGTCGAAGTTCATGCGGGGCTGGAAGGGATTCGGCTCCATCCGGTCCACCGGAATCCGGAGGACGTCGGACGTATCCTGCGGGTCGGCGCTCCCGACCACTTCCTTGTTGATGTAGCCGACCGGCTTGCGGATCTGGCTGAGGTCGGCGGCATCGTCTCCGAGCAAGGCGCCGAGGCCTTTTCCAAGGCCGTGCTTCACTTTCGCCATCAGATGTTCTCGTTTTTGGCCAGCACTTCCTCCGCCAGGTGGAGGTAGTTGGAAGTGCCGTTGTTGGTTACGTCGTACAGGACGATGGGCTTCCCGTGCGAAGGGGCTTCGCTGAGACGGATCGAACGCTGGATGATGGTGTTGAACACCAGGTCCTTGAAATGGTCCCGGAGTTCCATCACCACCTGGCTGTGCACCTTGGTACGGCCGTCGAACATCGTGACCACGAAGCCCTCGATCGTGAGGGAGGGGTTGATGTTGTTCTGGACCAGGCGGATGGTCTGGATGAGTTTTGCAAGGCCCTCCAGGGCGAAGAATTCCGGTTGCACCGGGATCATCACGGAGTCGGCCGCCACGAGGCAGTTTACGGTGATGAAGCCGAGGGAAGGGGAGCAGTCGATGATGATGTAATCATAGCGGTCCCGGATGGGGGCCAAAGCCTTCTTGAGGTAGGATTCCCGGTCCGGCCACTTGACCATCTCGATTTCGGCGCCCACCAGGTTGATGTGGGACGGAATCATGTGGAGTTTCTGGAGTTCAGTCTGGATCAGGGCGTCCTCCGCGGGGATATCCCCCCGGATGACCTCATAGATGGTACGCTTACGGTCGTCCTCAGGAGAAAAGTTCAGGCCGGACGTGGTGTTGGCCTGAGGATCCGCGTCGATGATGAGCACGTTCTTCTCGAGGACGGCCAGGGAGGCCGCCAGATTGATGGCCGTCGTGGTCTTGCCCACGCCGCCTTTCTGGTTCGCTATGGCGATGACTTTTCCCATATAAAATTATATAAGCCTACAAATATACGAAATAATCCCTGCATCCGCAAGGATTGTTCCACAAAGTTCCACGCTCAGGCAGGGTCGACGTCGATGGAAAGATGGGTCGTGTATTTCCTTTCTTTCCCGAATGAGTTGACGGCGTCGGAGAGGCGCCGCTTCAGCGCGGTAAGGGCCTTGTTCCGGGCGAAGGTGACGCGGATCTGCCGGATGGATTCACCGGCAATCCGGTCCACGACCGGGGTGTAGGGCCCTACGACGGCGGGCGGGCTGTCGACATCGACGAATGTTGCAAGAAGGGCGGTACGAAGCTCCCTGGCCAGGAAATCCAGCCGTTTTTCATGGCTGTCCTTCAGCTGGATATGGACGAGGCGGGTATAGGGCGGATATCCGAACAGTTTCCGTTCGGCCAGCAGGTTGCCGGCATCTTCCCCTTCCAGGCGGGCATAGACGGGATGGGCGGGTTCGCGGGTCTGGATGATGATCTTTCCGGGTGTCCCGCGCCGTCCGCACCGGCCCCTGAACTGTTCCAGCAACTGGAAAGCGCGCTCGTCCGCACGGAAATCCTGTTGTCCTACGAGGCTGTCGGCCTGGATGACGGCGACGAGGCTGAGCCGCTCAAAGTCGAACCCTTTCGTGATGACCTGCGTGCCTACCAGGATGTCGATCTCTCCTTTCCCGAAATCCCGGATGATGCCGGTCTGTTCCGCGGCCGGAGTGTCGCTGTCCAGCCGGGCGATGCGGTGGTGGGGCAGGAGGGAACACAGTTCTTCCTCGATCATCTGCGTGCCGGCGCCGAGCGGTTGGAGTTCTCCGTTACAGGAAGGACAGTGGCCGGAATAGGGTTCCGTGTGGCCGCAATAGTGGCAGACCAGGCGGTCCGGGTGCAGGTGCAGGCTGAGGGGCACGTGGCAGTGCGGGCATCGGGGAATCCGGCCGCATTCCGTGCATTGGACGGAGGGGGCGTATGAACGCCGGGCCCGAAGGACAAGGACCTGTCCTCCGGCTTCCGTCGTCGCGGTGATTTCAGCGAGAAGTTTCCGGGACAGATGTCCGGTCATTCCCCGTTTCCGGCGTTCGGCCACCGTATCGATAATCTGGATGTCAGCCTCCTCTCCACTATGGAAGCGTTCCTTCAGGTCAACCTTTACAAATCGGCCTGTTTCAGCATTATAGAGAGATTCCAAGGAGGGGGTGGCACTGCCCAGAAGGACGTGCGCGCCCTGGATGACGCCCAGCATGATGGCGGTTTCCCGGGCGTTGTACCGCGGCGCCGGCGCATCCTGTTTATAGGAGGTGTCGTGTTCTTCATCCACGATGATGAGGCCCAGGCCGCGGTGGGGGAGGAAGAGGGCGGAACGGGTTCCCAGGACCAGGTAAGGACCGCCCTGGCGGACCCGGTCGGAGACTTCCGTCCGACGGGCGGCCGTTTCGCCGGAATGGAAGACCAGCACGTCCGGGAAGACGGCGGCAATCCGTTCCTCCAATTGGCGGGACAGGGCGATTTCGGGTACGAGGTACAGGACGCTGCGCCCTTTCCGGAGCATCTCCTGGGCGAACCGGAGATAGATTTCCGTTTTACCGGAGCCGGTGACGCCGTGCAAGAGCGCCGTTTTTCCGGCTTCGAAGGCTTTCCGGATCCCTTCCGATGCCTTTTCCTGGGCAGGGGAAAGGGTGATTCCCGTTACGGAAACCGTCGCTTCCGCCGTTTTCCCGTCCAGTTTGGCCTGCACGGCTTCTGCCGCTTTGAGATACCTCTCCCGGGTTTCGTCCTTCCGGGCCTTCCCGGCTTTATCGCGGAGTTTTTCCAACTGGTTTTCAAGACGTTCCCGCATCCGGACCCCGGCTTCTTCCCGGTCCAGCCTCAGGGCCGGACAAGCGGCCTTGTACACTTCTCCGACCGAGCAGAGATAGTAGTCGGCGACGGCCCGCCAGAACCGGATTTCATCCGGAGAGATGGACGGAAGTCCATCCTCGACCGAGAGGACGGGGCGGATTTTTTCCACGGACGTCTGCGGGGTTACATCCATCCCGCTGACTACCCCTACGTATTCCTTGTGGGCAAACTCCACGCGTACCCGGCTGCCCACCCGGACTTCCATTCCATCGGGCAGCAGATAGCAAGGGTCCCATTCCAGTTTGAGGGGGAGGATGACCGCTATGTATACCGTTCCTTCCATCAGAGTACAAAGTAACGAATTTTATGGGACGGGCCGAAGAAAAATCGTATTTTTGTGGGTAATCAAACCGGTCCCTGAAAATGAAGAAGTTTTTGTTCGCGCTGGCATTTGCGCTGGCCGTTACGGCCTGTTCCCGGGAAACCGCCCTGAAGGTGGGGAGCTACAATATCCGCTATGAAAACGAAGGAGACGCCGGCCGCGGCAACGGCTGGGAAGACCGTCTTCCGTACGTGTGCGCGATGCTGCGCTATGAGCGGCCGGACATCTTCGGAAGTCAGGAAGTCCTTGTAGACCAGTTGCATGACATGGCAAGCGAACTGCATGATTACGACTATGTCGGGGTGGGCCGAGACGATGGTGCCGAAGCCGGCGAATTCGAACCTGTGTTCTGGCGCAAGGACCGGTTCGGCCTGTTGGACAAGGGCTGGTTCTGGCTGTCGGAAACCCCTGATAAGCCGGGTCTGGGATGGGACGCCGCCTGCATCCGCATCTGCACCTGGGTATATCTGAAGGACAAGGATTCCGGCAAGCGGATCTGGTTCTTCAACCTCCATATGGACCATGTCGGGGTGGTCGCCCGCGCCGAAAGCGCGAAACTCATCGTCAGCCGCATCGAATCGATGTGCAAGCCTTCCGAGTACGTGTTCGTGACCGGCGACTTCAACGTGGACCAGACCAATGAGATATACGGCACCTTTACGAAGTCGGAGGTGCTTACGGATTCCTACGAGACCGCAGCTGACCGGTATGTCCCCAACGGCACCTTCAACGGCTTCGACCCCAACAGTTTCACTTCCAGCCGGATAGACCATATTTTCGTGTCACCGACCGTGAAAGTGGACAACTACGCCGTCCGGACCGATACCTACCGCAAGTCCCTGGAACTGGACGAGCGCTACCGGGTGGGGGATTTTCCTGCCGAAGTGTCCTTTGAACGGTACATCGCGAAGCTCCCGTCCGACCACTTCCCGGTTTTCATCAAGGTGCGGCTTTAAGATATCCCTGGCGTTCCGTTTCCGGGAACTTTTCAATGGCATAGCGGAGCATCGTCCGCGGCATCACGGAATAGCGGGTCTCGAGGAAGGAGACCAGGGCTTCCTTGTCCCGTTTCCCGGCTTCCCGCAACAGCCAGCCTACCGCCTTGTGGATGAGGTCGTGGGGATGATGGAGAAGGATGTCGGCGATGGCAAAAGTGTCCTCCAGTTCTCCGTTCCGGATGAAAGTCATCGTGCTGACGATGCCGATGCGCTGCTCCCAGATGGTTTTTCCGCTGCGTGCCAGCCTGTAAAGCAGGCTCCGGTCCTTGTCCAGCAGCCAGACGCCCAGCAGGGGATAGCAGGACAGGTCCACCAGGTCCCAGTTGTTGATCCGGTCCGTGTGGGCAAGGTAGAAGTCGATGCAGTCCTGCCGCAAGGCCGGGTCCTTTTTAGCATGGGCGAAGATTTCCACCAGCGCCAGCAGGGCAGCGAGCCGTACCTCGTGATACTCGCTGGCAATGCATTCTTCCAGCTCCTGCCAAGTGGTCTTCTTCCAGCATTGTTTCACCACTTCCCGTGTTACGGGGACTTTGATTCCCAGGAACTTGTCTCCTTCGCCATACTGTCCCGGCCCTGTCTTGAAAAAGCGGGAAAGGCCCGGTACCTGGGACGGATCGGCCTGGGAAAGCATCTTGTCAAGCAGCGAATTCATATGCCTTCGTCGTTCAATCGGTCTTGAGTTCATTCAGGAGGACTGTGAAATGCTCCCGGATTTCTCCGAGAATCGTCTGCCAGTCCTTCAACGAGCCGTCCAGGTTGTCCGACACTGCCTTGAAACAGTAAAAGGGGAGTCCGTGCAGTTTGCAGAACTGGGCGGCGGCATAGGCCTCCATATCAAACAGGTCAAACTTTCCGGCAAGATCCTTGACCTGCTCCGGACTGAAGGTCTGCGTACTCATGAAGTAATCGCCGGAGAAGACACTGCAGCCGTCTCCGGGCAGGTCGATCCGGTCATAGACCAGTTCGCTGCCGCCATTGACGATGTGGCTGCAGTTCAGCATTTCCCCGATGGGGTACCGGGCCGATCCGGCGCTGCCGACATTCAGGATGACGGGCTTTCCTTTCCCGGTCCTGGCCTCATACCACTTGACAAGGGCGCTGAACATGCGCATCTTGCCCATCCCCGTGTACACGACGGGGAACGGAACCTTTTCCTGCGCTATTTCACCTTCGTCTGCGACGAACAGGATCACGTCGCGGCCCCGGAGTTCATCCAGGATGTTCTTGTCTATCATGTTATCTATCATTGATGCTCTCAACCAAATCATCCAGATTGCCGACGACCCGATCGAACAGTTTGTACATCAGCTCCGGTTCCACCATCTCCGGAATGTAGGCGATGACTTTCTTTCCGGCCCCGGCCATCCATCCGGCTTCGGTGTGGGCACTGCGACCGCAAGGAAGGACCAGGACGCAAGTGTCGGCGGCCTCGAGGGCTTCCAGATCGGCGGCGAACTGGCGTTCGGCTAGCGGATGGTGCAATCCATCGGCATACTGCTCGAATGTCCATTCCGGCGCTTTTTCATCCACGTCGGTCCAATGGAAACCGGCACCGCCGTGTGGCGGGTTGCGGAAGTCGTAGACGGAGAAGCCTTCGGCGCGGAGGCGCTGGACAACTTCAGGATAATAGGGATTCCTCCAGCTGGATGCAACGTAGATCATAAGGTCGTTTCTGCTTGTAGGGTCCAAAGATACAGATTTCCGCCGACAAACAAAAAGCCCGCTGATTTTCAGCGGGCTTCCGTAGTGCTGGGAACAAATGTAGAAAAAAGGAGAGAGAGATACAAAGAAAAAGAAGGGAACCAGACTACCTATCTGATTCCCCTCTGTTATGATGTGTCGCTCGATCACTGAATCCTTGCCTCGCTGGAAGGAGAGTGGATAATAATAGGTGGCTTTTCATTGATGTTGTTATACACATGGGCGAGACGGCGTTCAACAAGGTTTGCATTCCTGTTCTTGTCATAGTTCAGGAAATCCTCAAAGGTGTAATCTTCTCCGGCTAGCTTCTTTATCCGCTGAAATATGGCCCAACGACTGGGAGGATTGAAACCGTTGATCCCATTCAGCATAATACTTTCTCTGGTGGATTTATACAAGTTGTTGAATAAGGCCCCTTGATAAATACCGATACCTTCATTCTGGTAATAAGAGACGTTCAGGAAGTCCTTCCATAGCACTTGCGTCGGATCGTTTGTATCGTCAATATTCAGATACCATCCATACTGATGGCACTCCTCATACAGATTTCCCGTATAAGGTTCATTGCGGTAATACTCGTCAGCAAGTTTGCCAAAACCATGTCCTCCGGCTTCATGCTTCACATTACCCCAATCTCCGACACCAATCACACATAAAGCGTAGCCGTTTTCAAAGAAAGGATAAGCGAACGGAGCTACACATCCGTTGTTCTTGTTCACCAATAAGATTCCGACGGCATTGTCGGAGTTCCCGTGGAGTTCAGGCACTTTCAGGATATACTCATTGACCTTGTTTTCGTTACATTGGATTCCATCAGAGGGGCCCCAGTCAGAGAACCTTGTTTCAAAAGCAAGGTCATAGGCTATCAATTCGTTCTTCGAGACAGCCGCGACGGAATAGACATCAAAATAATCCCGGAATGTACGATAAGGTTCTTCATCGAAAAATGCCTCGACCGCCATGGTTACTATCTTGTCAAAATAACCATCGGCATACATCCTGTCCGAAAAGCCATCTGCTGTAATGACAATGGGAATTCCTGGTCCCTTCGTATGTTTCTGCAAATACTTCACCTCTCCATCCCGTGAGAAATCCGTTGATTCATAGATATTCTCGAATACCAGTCCGTAACCATCTTGTTGGTCCATCCTGAAATAACGGCTTATCCACCAGTCCGAATAATATAGCTTTTCCGACAATATGCCGTCCAGCCGATTCTGATAAATGGCGAAATCGTCTAGTTGTGCTATATTCATGATCGTCTCGGGAATGGTCCCTGTCAGCTTGTTCTCTGCCAACATAAGAACCTTCAGGTTGACAAGGTTACCTATACTTTCCGGAATAGGACCGGTTATCTCATAGTTATGCCCTAAATTCAGATAAGTCAGATTGACGAGATTCCCGATACTCTCCGGAATAGTCCCGTTCAGGCCATTGGCTGAAAGATGCAGATGGTATACTCGTCCATGCACATCTGTCCAAACGCCCTCCCATTGACCTACAGGCAGATCTGAACACCAATTGGTATTATTTTTCCAATGATCTCCATCGGTGGCATTGTAAAGGTCAATTAGTGCTTCCCTTTCAAGGGCAAGTTGTTTTTCATGAATGGATTCCGCATGGGTGAGTGATCCATAAATGCTTCTTTTAATGATAACGCTTTTGTCGTAAAAGAAATCGTTATACTGGTTACCATCTCGGAATTCAAGATAAAAACCATTCTCAAGGACTTGGGGGATAGTGATGATGTAATACCAAGTATCTTTCTTGAATGTCTCCCCGTTGGGAGGAGTGACTACGACCCAAGGCTGCCCATCAGTAACTTCTTGAATGGTTGGAACGCCTTCTTTAAACCCAATCTTGATGTTTCCGGCAAGGATTTCACCCTTCTGTCCAACGAGTTCAACTTCCTTGATTCCCTCCTTTGAAAGGGAGAATCTGATTCCGCCTCCAACATTATAAAACTGAAGAGTATTACCCGAGGGATTATGGGCAATGGCTATATTCATATCTTTGCCGAAGGAGTCTTCCCGGGCGACCTGTCTCCAAGGCATAACCGTTGTAATCGTCTCACCATCGAACGTGGCATCCCCTGAAAAAGGATAGAGAGCCCAGATGTCGTTGACATCAGCCCAGGATTCATCTTCCTGAACATCTTTGAACGCCGCAGTTCCAGATGTGGTCGTAAGATCAGTCACGAATCGGCCTCTCTTGTCTCCGGAAAAAACGGCAATCTCATCTCCTGGTTCCCAGTAAACATGGGCTCCAGATTCTACAACCGTTCTTGTTTCCGCAGGAGCTTCTGTTTTGGCAATAATCGTAAAACCATCCTCTTGGATCTCCGGAATATCAAGTTCCTGGGCCCTTGTACATGCAACAAGGGATACGAGGGTAATGGAAACCGAATAAAAGAATCTCTTCATAATCTTATTCTCCATTCGTTTAATCCCAATCTTCATAACCGATATCCTCGTTTCCACCAGGGAGAGGACTGCCGCATAATGCGTTCTCCATTGTAAGCGGTATTACTCGTACAATTGGAGATGTATAATCTGATTTATTAGTCTCCTGCATAAGGATAATAGTGTTATTTGGCTATTGTTGGCAAAGATAGTACCTCTTGCGCGGAAAAACAAAAAAGGAGATCACTCTTGAGCGGGTAATATCAAGCTCCAGTTTCGCCAAAAACGCCAACTTCTCCAGCCATGGAAAAAGCATTCATGAAAGCGGGCGGGGGGGGTATGACCATTTTTACGAATAGGGGGTGGGGTGTTATATATAGATACCCGGTATACTTATTCTGCTCAGTGACAGGCTTAAGAATTGGTATTAATAATTGTAACGCTCGAAATAAGTCAATCGTTTGTGCTTATCTCGTTATTATTCAGCTATAAGACGATACTCTTTATTTGCTAATTACAAACGGAGAAACAAACGATGTGTAAACGTGGTTGTTTTCCTGAGGAAGGGGGATTTAGGACTGTTAAGAGAAATGGTCACGCTCAAACATCAATGCATGGAGAACGCATTCGACGAAGATGATTCATGACGACTGATGGCCATGATTCTTTCAGGAATCAGGAGGGCTTGGTTTACTATAGTTCCCCCTTGAAATGCCCAAAAAGCGGTTTCGAATAGGATTCCAGTAGTGGCTGATATCGTGGGGTAATATGGGGTAGAAAACCAAAAAGTGTGAACAAAAGTGTGAACAAAAAATAAAACCCGCTGATATTCAGCGGGTTAAAGTGGTGCTGGGAAGAATCGAACTGCCGACACATGGATTTTCAGTCCATTGCTCTACCATCTGAGCTACAGCACCATCGTTTGGGATTGCAAAGATAGGGATTATTTCCGAGTTTGCAAATTTTTTTAAAGCAAATCTTCAAGACGCTTGATCTGTTCCGGGGTCGTCGCCCAGCTGGTGGCGAAGCGGACAACGGTATGGGATGCGTCGTAAGGCTCCCAGATGTCGAAGCCGACTTTCGAGGAGAGGGCTTCCATATAGTGGTTTTCAAGGATTACAAACTGCTGATTGGTCGGCGTTTCGAGGAAGAAGGGAATGCCTTTTCCCTTTAGCACGGCGACCATTTCCTGCGCCCGGTCAATGGCGTTCGCGGCGATGCGGCCGTAGAGGTTGTCCGTAAAGAGGGTGTCGAACTGGACGCCCAGGAGGCGGCCCTTCGCCAGGAGGGCACCGTGCTGCTTGACGGTGGTGAAAAAGTGCTTTGGGGCTTTCTTCGTGAAGACAACCGCTTCGCCGCACAGGGCACCGACCTTGGTTCCGCCGATGTAGAAGACATCGCAGAGGTCCTTCATGTCAGCCAGGGTAAAGTCGCAGGCGGGACTGGCAAGGGCGTAACCGAGCCGGGCTCCGTCGATGAACAGCGGCAGGCCGTACTTGTGAGCAATTTCCTGTATTTCAGTGAGTTCCGCACGGGAATAAATGGTTCCGTACTCCGTGGACAGGGAAAGGTACACGAGACCCGGCCACACCATATGGTCCTTGTTCGGATCGGCATCGGATGCGGCGAGGAAGGCTTCCAGTTCGCCCGCGTCCATCTTTCCGTGATGCTGGGGAAGTGTCAATACTTTGTGTCCGGTGTACTCGACGGCGCCTGCCTCATGAACGGCGATATGGCCGGTTTGCACCGCGACGGCGCTTTCGTAGTCCGCGAGCATCGCGGCGATGATGGTGGAATTGGTCTGGGTGCCGCCCACAAGGAGATGGACCTCACCCTCCGGGCAGTGGCAGGCTTCGAGAATCTTCCGCTTCGCGCTCCGGGTATAAGGATCGTTGCCGTAGCCGTCCAGCTGCTCGAAGTTGGTTTCGGTGAGCCGCTTGAGAATCTCCGGATGGGCCCCTTCCGCGTAATCGCATCTGAAAAGAATCATGGTCTTTTGGAATTGAGAATCAAAGGTATGGAATTCCCCTGAATCCTGCAAGGACTACCGGTGCCGCAGGGCCAGCTCCCGTTCGATGTCCTCCACGGTGCAGCCCATGGACTCCATCAGCACGAGCAGGTGGTAGGCGAGGTCGGAGGTCTCGTAGATGAAGCGGTCCCGGTTGCCGTCGACGGCTTCGATGACCATTTCAGTGGCCTCTTCGCCCACTTTCTTGGCGATGGCCTTGGGACCCTTTATGAACAGCTTCGTGGTATAGGAACCATCCGGCATCTGGGCGTGGCGGCCCTGGATGAGCTTCGAGAGGGAGCGGATGAAGCCTTCGTCCTCCGGAGTGTCGAAGCAGGCGGTTGTGCCACGGTGGCAGGTGGGGCCGGCCGGATCGGCCTGGATCAGGAGCGTGTCGTTGTCGCAGTCTGCGAACATTTTCCGGACAGTCAGGAAGTTGCCGCTGGTCTCGCCCTTGGTCCACAGCCGCTGTTTGGTCCGTGAGAAGAAGGTGACGCGTCCTTCCTCGACCGTCTTGTCGAAGGCTGCACGGTCCATATAGCCGAGCATGAGGACCTTCAGGGTAGTTGCGTCCTGGATGATGACGGGAAGGAGGCCGTCTGCAGTCTTGCTTAAGTTAAAACTATCGAATGTCATATTTGCCAATGAGTTATAATCTTACTGGAATACCTGCTTCCGCCAGTTCCCGTTTGACTTCCGCCACCGTGTACTGCCCGTAGTGGAAAATGCTGGCGGCGAGGGCCGCATCGGCCTTGCCCTCAGTGAGCACGGCTGCGATGTCCGCCACGCTGCCGGCGCCGCCCGAGGCAATGACGGGAATGCCCAGGGAATCGGACAACTCGGCATAGACCGGACAGGGATAGCCGTTACGGGTACCGTCGTGGTCCATCGACGTGAAGAGGATTTCGCCGGCACCGCGCTCCTCAGCCTCCTTGGCCCAGGAGAACAGTTCCTTGTTGGACGGTCGGCTGCCACCGTGCGTGGTCGCGTGCCAAAGGCCGTCCGGGCACGATTTCGCATCGATCGCCACCACGACGAACTGGCGGCCGTACTTGGCCGCGATCTCGCCGATGAGTTCCGGCCGGGCGATGGCGGCGCTGTTCAGGGTAATCTTGTCGGCCCCGGCGTCCAGCAGGCGAGACGCGTCGTCCAGGCTCCGGATGCCGCCGCCCACGGTGAAGGGGATATTGACGGCTTCCGCCACCCGGGAAACCAGTTCCGCGAAGGTCTTGCGGCCTTCCAGGGTGGCACTGATATCCAGGTACACCAACTCGTCCGCCCCCTCGCGGGCATAGCGGCGGCCGAGTTCCACGGCATCGCCTACGTCCTGCAGGCCCACGAAGTTGATGCCTTTCACCACGCGGCCGTCTTTGACATCCAGACAGGGTATTATCCGTTTTGCAAGCATTTTGCTAAGTCTTTGAGCGTGATACGGTTCTCATAGATGGCCTTGCCCACGATGATGCCGGGCAGGCCCATTTCATCCGCGCGGCGCACATCGTCCAGGGACGACACGCCGCCGCTGACAATCGTCTTCAGGTCCGGAAACCGTTCCTGCAACCCCTTGTAAAGGTCGAAGGACGGCCCCTGCAGCATCCCGTCGCGGGAGATGTCCGTGACGATAGCACGTTGCAGCCCGGCAGGCAGGAATTTCTCAATGAGTTCGTCCAGGCCGATGCCGCTGTCCTCGAGCCAGCCGCTCACGGCAACCATGCCGTTGCGGACGTCGGCGCCGAGGATGACCCGGGCGCCCCAGCGCTCCAGCCAGGCCGTCATCCGCGCCGGCTCCTTCGCCGCGATGCTGCCGATGATGGCTTCGTCGGCACCCGCATTCCACACGGACGCGAGCGCCTCGTCGTCCTTGATGCCTCCGCCCCATTCGAGCGTCAGAAGGCCCAGAGAGGCGATTTCCTCCAGGGTGCGGAGGTTCTTGGGCTTGGAGGCCTTGGCGCCTTCCAGGTCCACGATGTGAAGCCGACGGACGCCGCAGTCTGCATAGGCCCGGGCCCATTCGGCCGGGTCGCCGCCGTAATCTTTCTGCGTCGCGTAGTCTCCTTGGGAGAGCCGCGTGCATTTGCCGCCGATGATGTCGATGGCGGGGATGATCTCGATCATAGGGCCAGGAAGTTTTGGAGGATCTTTTCACCGACGGAACCGCTTTTCTCCGGATGGAACTGCGTTCCGTAAAAGTTCTCGTAGCGCAGCGCGGCGCTGAACATCACATCCGAATATTTGCAGGTAGCAACCGTGTCGGGGCACAGGCCAGCATAGTAGGAATGGACAAAATACACGTATGCGCCCGATTTCATATCCTTGAACAGTTTGCCTTCCAGGTTCCCGAGGTCGTTCCAGCCCATGTGCGGAACCTTGCAGCCCGGGGCGGGGGAGAATCGGCGCACGTGGGCGTCGAAAACGCCCAGGCAGGGCTTTCCGGGGGCTTCTTCGCTGTCCCGGCACAGCACCTGCATGCCCACGCAGATGCCCAGCACGGGCTGGCGCAGGGAGCGGATGATGGCCGGAAGCCCGCGCTCCACGAGATTGTCCATCGCGAGCCCGGCGTGTCCGACGCCCGGCAGGATGACTTTGTCCGCCTTGCGGATGGTGTCCGGATCGGCTGTCACGCAGTAGGTCGCCCCCAGCCGGTCCAGGGCGTTCTCCAACGACCGGAGATTGCCCATGTCATAGTCGATGATGGCGATCATAGCGTTCCTTTGGATGAAGGGAGGGAACCGTCGAACACATTGCGCCGGACGGCTTGACGCAGGGCCCGTGCGAAGGCCTTGAAGACGGATTCTGCCAGGTGGTGGTTATTCTCGCCTTCAGCTTCCACGCGGAGATTGCAGCGGGCTGCCGAACACAGCGACTTGAAGAAATGCGGGAACATCTCCGTCGGGGTATCGCCGATGAATTCCCGGGTGAAATCTACCTTCCAAACGAAATCCGACCTTCCTCCAAAATCAATCATTACCAATGCTTTGCATTCGTCCATCGGAAGCGCGAATCCATATCGCTCGATGCCCCGTTTGTCGCCAAGGGCCTGGCCGATGGCCTCGCCCAGGACGATGCCCACATCCTCCATCGTGTGGTGCTCGTCGACTTCCAGGTCGCCCTTGCATTCCAGGGAAAGACTCACTCCGCCGTGGTGCGGAATCTGCTCCAGCATGTGGTCGAAGAAATGCAGGCCGGTCGAGATCCCGGACGGGCCCTTGCCGTCCAGGTCTAGCGTCAGGGAGATGTCCGTCTCGCGGGTTTTCCGCGCGATGGTCACCTGCCGGGAACTGCTCCGGACGGCCTCGGCGATTTCCGCCCAGGTCATCGGCCCGACTTGCAGCGCCTTGGCGCCCAGGTTGGCCGCCAGCTGGACATCGGATTCCCGGTCGCCGATTACGAAACAGGATGCCAGGTCGTAGGAACCGTCCATATAGGCCCCGAGCATCCCCGTCCCGGGCTTGCGAGTAGGCGCGTTCTCGTGCGGGAAGGTTTTGTCAATCAAGATATTGTCGAAAACGACACCTTCTCCTTTGAGCGTGTTCAGCATCAGGGTCTGGCAGGGCCAGAAGGTTTCGGTCGGGAAGAAAGGGGTGCCGAGTCCGTCCTGGTTGGACACGAGGACGAGTTCATAACCCAGGCCCGTGAGTGCCTTGAGCCCGGAGATGGCACCGGGAACGAAGGCGAACTTGTCCAGGGAGTCGATCTGTTCGTCGGCAGGTTCGACCAGGATGGTTCCGTCACGGTCGATGAATAAGGCTTTTTTCAGGGGAGTCATACCATATAGTGTTCCAATGCGTTCAACAAGGCTTCGTTCTCTCCGGGCAGGCCGACGGTCAGCCGCAGGCATCCTTCGCATCCCGGGACCCGGCTGCGGTTGCGGACGATAATCCCATTTTCCAGGAGATATCCATACAGGGAGTCGGCATCGTCCACCCGGGTGAGCAGGAAGTTCGCATCGCTGGGGAAAACCTTCCGGACAAAGGGGAAGTGAAGAAGGACAGATGCTAATCTTTCCCTTTCATTGATAATCGTATCTACTTGTAAATCAATTTTCTTTTCTAAGAATTCCATCGCCTTTTCCATGGCGGCCCGACTCAGGTTGTAGGGATATTTGACCATCGACATCAGCCGGATGATCTCCGGGGAGGAGATGGCCATGCCGATGCGGAGACCGGCCATCGCGCGGGCTTTGGAGAGGGTTTGGAGAACGATCAGTCCCTCCCGGGATGATGCCTCGGCGGCCAGGCTTCCTTTTTCCGAGAAATCCACATAGGCCTCGTCCACCACGACGATTCCTGGAAACCGGTCGCAGATGTCCAGCAGCTGTCCTTTCGGAAAGGCATTGCCGGAGGGATTGTTCGGCGAACAGAGAAAGATGACTTTGGTCCGCGGATCGCAGGTTCCGAGAAGCTTTTCGCTGTCCAGGGAAAAGTCATCCCCGAGCCGGACCGGCCGGACCTCTACATCATTGATGGCCGCCGCCACGCCGTACATCCCGTAACTGGGGGAGATGATGACGGCGTTGTCTTTCCCGGGCTCGCAGAAGATCCTGAAAACCAGGTCGATGGCTTCGTCGCTGCCGTTTCCGAGGAAGAGATTCTCCTTCCGGATGCCCTTCAGTGTGCACAGGCGGTCTTTCAGGACGGCCTGATGCGGGTCGGGATACCGGTTGTACCCGTTCTGGTACGGACTTTCATTGGCATCCAGGAAGATGCCGAGGGGACCGTCATACTCGTCCCGCGCGGTCGAATACGGGGCAAGGGCTGCGATGTTGGGCCTGACAAGGGAAGTAATCCGACTCATGGCATTGTGGTTCTAATAGTTACGGCTCGGGCGTGGGCTTCCAGACCTTCCGCCTGTGCCATCGATACGATGGTTGGGGCGAGGGTGGCAAGGCCTTCCCGGGTGATTTCCTGAAGCGTCATTTTCCGGAGGAAACTGTCTATGTTGACACCGCTGCAGGAGCGGGCCCATCCGCTGGTGGGCAGCGTATGGTTCGTACCGGAGGCATAATCGCCGGCGCTCTCGGGGCTCCAGGGACCGACGAATACGCTGCCGGCGGCCGTAATGCGGCCGGCTATGTCAGAAGCGTTCTCCATCGCAATGATAAGGTGCTCAGGGGCATAGGTTTCGGCGAATTCCACCATTTCCCGGATGTCCTGGAAAACGACGGCGTAACTGTGGGCCAGCGATCCGTCCACCTGTGCATTCCTGGAAAGCTTACTCTTTTGATAATCAACTTCCTGCAATACCTTTTCGGCATAACTCCTTTCGGTACATACAAGGACGGCCGTACTGTCTTTTCCGTGCTCCGCCTGGGAGAGAAGATCGGCGGCGGCAAAGGCGGCGGGAGAACTTCCGTCGGCAAGGACCATCACTTCCGAAGGTCCTGCCGGCATATCGATGGCTGTGTTCCGGCCGCTCACCAATTGTTTGGCAAGGGTTACATACGGATTGCCGGGCCCGAAGATCTTGTCCACTTTCGGAACGCTTTCGGTCCCGAAGGCCATGGCGGCGACGGCCTGGGCACCTCCCAGCCGGAAAATCCGGCTGATTCCGCATTCCCTGGCGGCAAACAGTACTTCGGGGGCGATGGATCCGTCCTTCCCGCAGGGGGTACAGAGGATGCGCTCGCTGCAGCCGGCCAAGGCGGCCGGGACAGCCAGCATCAGGACGGTGGAGAAAAGGGGAGCGCTGCCGCCGGGGATGTACAGTCCCACGCGGCGGATCGGAACCGGGCGCTGGATGCAGACGACTCCGGGAGCGGTTTCCACGCGGATTTCCCGGGGCATCTGGGCACGGTGGAACGCCTCGATGTTCGTTTTGGCGGCGCGGATGGCTTCCGCAACTGCTTCCGGGACGGCCTGGCATGCCACATCGATCTCGGCCTCAGTTACTTCCAAGGCTGCATCAACACCGTCTATGTCACGCATCAGGCGCTTCAGGGCGGCGTCTCCCTCGCTTTCCACGGAGTTCAGGATGGACTCTACACGGGAACGGATGCCTTCATAATCAACTCCTTGGCGACGGGTCAGCGCATCCCACTCCGACCGCGGCGGATTCATGATGATTCTCATAGGATGATTTTGTCTACGTCCATCACGAGGATCCCTTCGGCGCCAATGGCCTTGAGCTGGCGCACTTTGGTCCAAAGGTCGGCGGTGTTGACAACCGAGTGCAGGGAGCACCAGTCGGGGGAGGCCAGGGGCATCACGGTGGGGCTCCGCATGGCCGGCAGGATCCGGATGGCCTCGTCCAGGGAAGCCTTGGGAATATTCATCAGCAGGTACTTCTTGCCCCGGCTGACCGTTTCCGACTCGATCCGGAACAGGAGGTCGTCGATGAGGGTCCGTTCTTCGGCGTCCAGGTCTTTCCGGGCGATGAGGACCGCTTCCGATTCAAAGACAGTCTCCACTTCCTTCAGTCCGTTGGCAATGAGGGTGCTTCCGGAGGAGACGATGTCGAAGATGGCATCGGCGATGCCGATGGCGGGACCGATTTCAACGGAGCCTGTAATCACTTCGATCTTTGCGTCTATCCCCTTGTCATCCAGATATTTCCGAAGGATGTTGGGATAAGAGGTCGCAATTCGCCGGCCGCTGAACCAGGCGGGGCCTTCATAGTCCTCGCCTTTCGGGACGGCCAGGCTCAGGCGGCAGGCCCCGAAGCCGAGCCGGGCGAGGATGTCGACATCGGCACCGCGTTCTTCAAGTTCGTTCAGCCCGACGATGCCGAGCGTGGCGGTCCCGCCGGCTACGACGTGGGGGATGTCGTCGTCCCGGAGGTACAGGGCTTCGAGGGGGAAAGTCTGCGATTTAGACAGCAGCTTCCGCTTGGGGGCATCGACTTCGATGCCGATGTCCTGGAGGAGGGAGAGGCTCTCTTCGTTGAGGCGTCCCTTGGATTGGATGGCAATCCTGAGCATGGTGTTTTCGTCTATTCGTTAAGTATACAAAAAAAAGACTTGCCTTGGGGGGCAGGTCTTCATCGTTCCTATCGGTATGGATATGAGGTACAACAAGGAGTCCGCCCTATCTGCCAAAGACAAGGTGGTGATGATGCTTGTTGTTGATATTCATATTCATACTTCTGCAAAGGTAGTAATTATTCCGGTGGATGCAAGGGTTTCTGTAAATTTTTTAATAATAAAATAGCGTATCTTTGCAAACGTGATTGAAACCGAAAGACATCCGTTCGAACCTTTCCTGCCTGACGGGGCAGCCATCCTGTTCCTGGGCAGTTTTCCGCCCCAGCCCAAGCGCTGGTGCATGGAATTCTACTACCCGAACTGGCTGAACGATTTCTGGCGGGTGTGCGGTCTGGTGTTCTATGGAAACCGGGACCATTTCGTGATAAGTGGTGAAAAACGGTTTGACGTGGGCCGTATCAAGGCTTTCTGTATGGAAAAGGGGATTGCTCTCTACGATACGGCGACAGCCGTCCGACGGCTCAAAGATAACGCTTCGGACAAGTTCCTGGAAGTGGTGGAGTCGACCGACATCACGGCCTTGCTGGACCGGATTCCGTCCTGCACGACGGTCGTCACGACCGGACAGAAGGCGACCGATGTCCTGACAGAAAGGTATGGATGCGAAGCCCCCGCGGTCGGGGAATCTGTCGGAATCTGCATCGGCGGAAGGACGCTCCGGTTTTTCCGGATGCCCTCTACTTCGCGCGCGTATCCCTTGTCATTGGAAAAGAAAGCGGCAGCGTATCGGAGGCTTTTTGAGGCTGTTGGGAGGATCGGATGATATCGACTTTCGATATTAACAATTATGTTATAAGTACTAACATGATTGTTTTATGCATTGTCTGTTAGTTATTTGCTCTGAAAAACGGACTTTTGGGCGGATTTCAAACAATTCTGAAGAATCCGCTGCTTTTTCTAAGGAAACTGAAAGGGAATTCGGGGAAAATGACTATATTTGAAAGATGAAAGCGGGCCTGGCAATAGTCGATTTCAGCGGTGTGTATGAAGCGGAAGGATTCCTGCCGGAATTGCAGGAGCGGGGCGTTCCGTATCGGCTTGTCCAGTTCCGTGATTTGGAGGGAACGAGCTGTTATTGCGATCCAGATGCGGAGGCTGAAATCCTCCGCCGTCTCGCTCCCGTGCGGACGTCCGGCATCCGATGGATCGACAGTGGCGACTACCACTATGTGACCAAGATCCTGGCTGAAGGGGAGACCGCTCCCTTCACGCTGGTGTTGATCGACAACCATCCGGACGACCAGGAACCGGCCTTCGGCGGAGTGCTCAGTTGCGGCAGCTGGGTCCGGGAGATGAAGGAGAAGAATCCGATGCTGGAAGCGGTTTGGTCCCTGGGGCCCGACCACCGCATCCGGAACAGCGCCGGAACCGTGGACCGGGAGTTGGAAGGGGAGATCGGCGACCTGCTCGCCGCTTTGGAGGGAAAACGGGTGTACCTGTCAGTGGACAAGGATGTCCTGGACCGCAGTTGCTTCCGGACGGACTGGAGCCAGGGAACCTACCCGTTGGATGTCCTGAAGGGATGGCTAGGGGAGATTCTGAAAAAGGAAGTAGTGGCTGTTGACCTGTGCGGAGAGCTGACGCCTTCCAAGGGTGCTACGCCGGAGGACCTCCGGATTAATTGTGAAACCAACATTGTATTACAGGATTTTATCCTGGATTGCTTGAAGTGATGAAGAAAGTACTGATATGGGCTGTTGCCCTCCTGTCCGCTGCTGCTTGCGGGGGATCGGGGAGCGTTGCTGGCCCGGTGGACCTGACTCCTTTCCAAGGTCAGGACGGTCTGTATACATTCAGTGTAAAGGGGGAGACGTTCCAATTGGCCTCCATTCCTGCCGGGACCTTTGCGATGGGGGAAACCCTGGACCAGGGGCATTATCGTACGCCGGCCATCCACCAGGTGATCCTGGACGGATATGCCATCGGCACGGCCGAGGTGACGCAGGCTCTCTGGAAGGCCGTGATGGGAAGCAATCCCAGCCCGAAGGACGTTCCGCCGGCACCGGTCAGCAATGTCACTTTCAACGATGCACAGAAGTTCTTGGCCAAACTCTCGAAGGCGACGGGCGTTCCGTTCCGTCTACCGACCGAAGCGGAGTGGGAAAATGCCGCCCGGCAGCGGGAAGGCATGACCGGCGGAGCCTGGGAATGGTGTTCCGACCGCTGGGCGGAGGATCTGGGTAATGCTTTGACCGTCAACCCTCAAGGCCCAGAAGAAGGAGAAGAACGGGCCCTTCGCGGCGGCAGTGCGCTGGAGAAGAACAACAAGCCCATCACCCGGAAGGGGATGATCCCTTCCGTCAAGGCGGGGGACGTGGGACTCCGCGTGGCCGTCTCGATGGATGCGCCTTATGATCAAACCCTCTATGACGTTTTGGCCGCGAACAAGGTTCCCCGGGAGCGTTTCAAATCCACCGAAGTGAAGCCGGAATCGTTCGAGGTGAACGGTGTCAAGTTCGAGATGCTGCCGGTTCAGGGCGGTACCTTCACGATGGGCGGCCGGGAGAACAAATCCGGTACCGTCCGGGAGGATGAACTGCCGCTGCACGAAGTGACCCTGGACAACTTCAAGATCGGAAAGACGGAAGTGACGCAGGCGCTCTGGGAAGCGGTCATGGGAGGCGTCCCTTATGGAAACCAAGGGCCTGATTATCCCATCGGCAACGTTTCCTGGTATGATGTCCAGGCTTTTCTCCGTCAGTTGAATGCGTTGACAGGAAGGAAGTTCCGTCTTCCCACGGAGGCGGAATGGGAATATGCCGCCCGGGGCGGGCAGAAAAGCCGCGGGACAGAATATGCCGGTTCCCCCTCTCCGCAGGGAGTGGCGCAGTTCGGGTTCGAGGATATGCGTACGCGCCCGGTCGCACGCTATTCGCCGAACGAACTGGGACTGTACGATATGAGCGGCAATGCCTGGGAGTGGGTCCAGGACCGTCCCGGTCCTTACAACTCGACGGACCAGCGCGATCCCACGGGACCGGTGGAATCCGTTCTGGGCGATGTCCGCACGATGCGGGGCGGCAGCGCCGCCACTACCGCGGACAAGTGCCGGGTAAGCAACCGCAACGAATTTGAAGCCAGCCGTTTCCGGACAACCATCGGATTCCGCCTGGTACTGTAATGACACTGATAACCAATTAATACATTATGTCTGAAAACCTGAACAATGCGGAGCTCCTCAAAACCTGCCTGTACGACAGGCACGTGGCGCTCCAGGCCAAGATGAGCCCCTTCGCGGGCTTCATGATGCCCATCCAGTACGACACCATCACGGTGGAGCACAATGCCGTCCGGCAGAAGGTAGGCATGTTCGACGTCTCCCACATGGGTGAAATCTTCGTGGAAGGCCCCGAGGCCGAGAAATTCATCAACTGGATCTTTACCAACGAGATCCGCGGCTTCGAGCCCGGGAAGGTCCTTTACGGAATGATGTGCTATCCGGAAGGCGGCGTGGTGGACGACCTGCTCGTCTACCGTGAGTTTGCTCCGGAGCACTTCCTGCTGGTGGTCAACGCCGCCAACATCGACAAGGATTTCGCCTGGATCGAGGAGCATGCCAAGGGCTTCGACTGCCAGGTCCGCAATGAGTCTCCGGTGTGGGGACAGATTGCCGTCCAGGGCCCTGAGGCCGAGAAGACGGTGGTCGAGGTGCTGGGCCTGAAAGAGGCCGCGAACCTGGGCTTCTATACTTTCTATGATACCGAATACATGGGCAAGCGCCTGATTGTCAGCCGCACCGGTTATACGGGCGAAGACGGTTTCGAGCTGTACACCTCGCTGGAAGGCACTGTGGACCTGTGGGACCGCCTGATTGCCGCCGGTGTCCAGCCTTGCGGCCTGGGTTGCCGCGACACCCTTCGCTTCGAGGCCGGCCTGCCGCTGTACGGTGACGAACTCAGCCCCGAAATCAGCCCGGTGATGGCCGGACTCGGGATGTTCTGCAAGTATGACAAGGACTTCATCGGCAAGGAGGCCCTTCTGGACCAGAAGGCCGGTAATCTCCAACGGAAACTCGTAGGCATCGAGATCGGGGACAAGGCCATTCCGCGTGCCGGCTATCCGGTGGAACTGGAAGACGGGACGGAGGTCGGCGTGGTTACGACCGGCTACCACTCCATCTCCCTGGACAAGAGCATCTGCTTCGCCCTCGTGGACAAGGCCTGCGCCGCCCTGGATACCCCGCTGTGGATCCGCATCCGCAAGAAGGTGTTCCCCGGCAAGGTGGTGAAAAAGCGCTTCTATCAGACGAACTATAAGAAATAATGAACCATAAACACATTAAATAAAACATTGATTATGAGCAAGATTATCGAAGGACTCAAGTATTCCGAATCCCACGAGTGGGTCAAGGTCGAGGACGGCATTGCCGTTATCGGCGTCACCGATTTCGCCCAGAAGGAAATGGGCGACATCACCTATGTGGACATGCCCGACGTGGACGACGAGGTCAACGCCGGTGAAGAATTCGGCGCCCTGGAGAGCGTGAAGGCCGCGAGCGACCTGATCAGCCCGGTCTCCGGCAAGGTGGTCGAGGTGAACGAGGCGCTGGACGACACGCCCGAGCTCGTGAACGAGGATGCTTTCGAGAACTGGATCATCAAGGTGGAGATGTCCGATGCGTCCGAACTGGACGCCCTGATGGACGCCGCCGCCTATAAGGAGCACATCGGAGAGTAGGCGATGGCAGGTTTCTCCTATATTCCGCATACCGACGCGGACATCCGGGCCATGCTGGACCGGATCGGCGTGGGCAAGGTCGAAGACCTGTACGCGGATGTTCCCAAAGAGTTCCTCAAGAAGGGTCCGTATGCCCTTCCTGATGCGATGTCCGAGGGGGAAGTCCGCGAATGGCTGGGTTCCCTGGCCGACATGAACCCCAGGATGAAGGTGTTCGTGGGCGCCGGCGCCTATGACCATTACACGCCGTCGGTGATTCCCTACATCACCTCCCGTTCCGAATTCCTGACGGCTTATACGCCGTATCAGTGCGAGATCTCCCAGGGTACGCTCCGCTATATCTTCGAGTATCAGAGCATGGTCTGCGAACTCACCGGCATGGACATCTCCAACGCCTCTTTGTATGACGGCCCGACGGCCGCCGCCGAGGCCATGAAGATGACGGTCGCCTGCACGAAGAAAAAGACGCGTGTGCTCCTTTCCAAGGGCCTGCTGCCCAATGTGATCGCCGTTGTCGAGACCTATGCCAAGTTCCATGGCGTGGAAATCGGCCATGTTCCGGTGAAGGACGGCCAGACCTGCCTGGACTGCCTGAAGGCGGAACTCGTCAAAGGCGACGTAGCCGGTGTCATCGTTCCGGAGATCAACCGCTTCGGCATCATCGAGGACCATGCCGGCTTTGCCGATGCCATCCACGAAGCGAAGGCGCTCCTGGTCGAGTATTGCGATCCGTCCACCCTCGCCGTGATCAAGAGTCCGGCGGAGTGGGGGGCCGACATCGCCGTGGGCGACGGCCAGTCCCTGGGCATTCCGCTGTGCTTCGGCGGCCCGTATGTGGGCTTCATGGGCGTCAAGAAGGATTATATGCGCAAGATGCCGGGCCGTATCGTCGGCCAGACGACGGACAAGGACGGCAAGCGCGCCTTCGTGCTCACCCTCCAGGCCCGCGAGCAGCACATCAAGCGCGAGAAGGCGACTTCCAACATCTGCTCCAACGAGTCTCTGATGGCCCTCTGGGTGACGGTGTACCTGTCCCTGATGGGACCGGAAGGCCTGCGCGAGGTGAACAGGCTCAGCTATGACGGGGCCCACTACCTGAAGGACGAACTCCTGAAGACCGGCAAGTTCGAGGATCCGTTTCCCGGCAAGCCGTTCCTGAAGGAATTCGTGCTGAAACCCGCGAAGCACCCCGGCCTGGTCCAGAACGACCTGGAGAAGGCGGGCTTCTTCGCCGCCCTCGAAACGGAGGAGGGTTATGTGTCCTTCTGCGTGACTGAGAAGCGCACCAAGGAGGAAATCGACGCATTGGTCAAAATCGTGAAGGAGGGATAGGCCATGAAGTATTACGACAAACTCGTTTTCGAACTTTCGCAGAAAGGCCGTGTCGGCTACTCCCTGCCTGTCAATCGTTTCCCCTCGGCACCGGAACTTCCGGTCGAGCTGAAGCGCGAAGCCGCCCCCGACCTCCCCGAGGTCAGCGAAGTGGATGTCGTGCGTCATTACACGAACCTCTCCCAGATGAACTTCGGCGTGGATACCGGTTTTTATCCGCTCGGATCCTGCACGATGAAGTACAATCCGAAGATCAACGAGGAGGTGGCCGCCCTGCCCGGCTTCAACGGCCTGCATCCGCTGATGCATGCCGGGTTGACCAAGGGAGCCCTCAAGGTGTATCAGGACATGAACAAGTTCCTCGCGGCCATCACCGGGATGGATTCGTTCACCTTCGATCCCTGCGCGGGCGCCCACGGCGAGCTCACCGGCCTGATGATCATGCGCCAGTATCACATGAACCGTGGGGACCTCGCGCGTACGAAGGTCATCGTTCCGGACAGCGCCCATGGCACGAACCCGGCTTCTGCGGCCGTCTGTGGCCTGGAAATCGTGGAAGTGAAGTCGCTGGAGAACGGCCGTGTGGACGTGGAGGCCCTGAAGCCCCTGCTGGACGGAACCGTCGCCGGCATGATGATGACGAATCCGAATACCCTGGGCCTGTTCGAAACGCAGATCAAGGAGATTACGGAACTTGTCCATGCCGCGGGCGGCCTGATGTACTACGACGGAGCCAACATGAACCCGATGATGGGCGTTGTCCGTCCCGGCGACATGGGCTTCGACATCATGCACCTGAACCTTCACAAGACCTTCTCCACGCCGCACGGCGGAGGCGGTCCCGGTTCCGGTCCCGTCGGCGTCGCCGCGCACCTCGTGGACTGCCTGCCTGAAATCCGGGTCTCCGGTTTCCACGGCAACTTCGGTGTCATCCTGCGCGCCTATGCGTACATTCTGATGCTGGGCAAGCAGAACCTGAAGAAAGTCGGTCAGTATTCGGTCCTTAGCGCGAATTACATCAAGGAGTGCCTGAAGGATGCCTACAAGCTCCCGATCGAAGGTGTGTGCAAGCATGAGTTCGTCTTTGACGGTCTCATCAATGACGGTGCACATGACGACGTCCATGGTGCTACGACCCTGGATGTGGCGAAGCGGCTGCTCGACTTCGGCTTCCATGCCCCGACCATCTATTTCCCGCTCCTGTTCCACCAGGCGCTGATGATCGAGCCCACGGAAACCGAGTCCAAGGAAACCATCGACGCGTTCATCGACGTGATGCACAAGATCGCCGCGGAGGCGGCCGAGGATCCGCGGATCCTGCAGGATGCTCCGCACGGAGCGCCCATCAAGCGGCCTGACGAGACGGCCGCGGCGCGTAATCCGATCCTGAAATTCAAGGACGCTCGGTAACTTCTTCCTGAACCCCGGTGAGAAACCGGGGTTTTTTCTTATCTTTGCACCCCTATGAAAGAGCGGACGATCGCCGACATACTCAAAGGATTCCGGAAAGTGGAGCTGGAGGACCTGGGAAATATCCTGGGCCGGGAGTTGTCGCCCCGCCTGCGCAAGGCGGAGCAGGTTGCGAAACTGAACGAATACCTGACCACCCGTCCCAAGAGATGGCTGTCCCACCTCCTGGAGCGGGATATCCGGCTGTTGAAAACCCTCGTCCACGGCGGCCCCGGCAAGGTGCACTATCTGGAAAAGGCTGATTATCCGTCCATTCTGGAAGTCAGCGGACTGGTGGAGACGGAGGAGTCGGACGGCCGCTTCCACAAGGTCTGGGTCCGCCGGGAGGTCTATGACATCGTTGCCCCCCATATCGACCAGGCTATCCGGAAAGGGGAGAAGAGCGGCCGTTTCGAAGTGGAACGGGTGGGAATGGGCTACCTGAACCTGTACGGGGTCCTTCCTACCGAGCGTTTCGTGGATTTGATGGCGGACTATTACGAAGATACGTTCGGCCCCGATTATGACGCCCTGGTCCGGCTGCTGCGGGAAAGCCCGCTCCTTCGCGTCTGCCGCAATGTGGACGAGCGGGGTGATTACCTGTTTTCCCCGTGCGTCGGCAATCCGGAGGATGTGTTCCTGCTTCGGGAGGAACTCACCCTGAATCCTGCTGAATTCAAGGCGTTTCCGGTTGAGATGGCCGTGGAGGCCGGCGCCGGTGCCCCGTATTTCACCGTGGGGATGAAGACCCCGGAAGGGGAGACGCTGACCCGGTTGCTCCGCCAGATCGGCTATGAAGGGTTCGATCTGGTGAAGGCCCAGCACGACATCTGGGCGGAAGCCCAGTTTCCCTTTGGCAACGAGGCCCTGTTCAGTCCCGTAATCGAGAGGAGCGATACCATCGCCTCGGACGCCGTTCACTATGCCAGCCTCAAGGCCATTGTCGATTATGCCAACAGTGTTCCCAAATGGACGCTGAACGGATACAGCGCCTTGGAGAGGGATGTGTTGGTCTTGGAATCGCCTGATCCTGTGCAGGAAGAGACTGCGTCTGATGATGCGGATTATCCCCGCTGGACGATGCCCCGGCCTACCATTTCCGAAGGGTATACCGACCTGATCGAGAAGGATGAGGCCCTGGACCGGCTTTCGCCCTTGATGCCCGAGGGATTCCCTTTTGGCCTTGCCATTCCGCACGTGGCGCCAATGGATCCCTGTCCCTGCGGGAGCGGCCTGCGCTATTGCCATTGCCACGGAAAAAATCTCAATTGACGGTGCAAGATTCTTTGCATCCCGGATTTATAGGGTGTATGGAACGAAAATGCTTACATCTCTTGTCCCTCCTGGCCGTATCCCTGACGCTTTTCTCTTGCAGCAAGGCGGTGGATTACGATCCGGAGCCTGATCCTTCGTATGCCTATGAAGGCCCGTTCGACGACCAGTCCAGCCTGGCCATCGGGACCGTTCGGGAGCAGGCGGGCGTGAGATTCATCCAGCTTGATCCCAAATCGCCCGCTTACGTCATCAATCCGTCTGAAATCCAGGAGATTCCATCAGGAACACGGGTATTTCTGGAGTATCGCCGTGTCCTTTCTTCCGAAACGCCCGATTTCTGCACCGAGGCCATCCTCGTCGAATGGACTTCTCCGCTGGATATGGGCGAGATCCGTTATGACATGATGGCCAGGGAAAGCGATCCCGTCTCCATTATTCCGGACTGGATCACTTCCGTGGAAGACGGTTTCCTGACCCTGCATTACGCTTTTCCGTCCAAGGGGAAGGCCGGTCACGGCTTTTCCCTCTATCCGGGGGCGTCCCGGTATGACTTCCGTCTCCTGCATGAAGCGAATGGGGACGTCGAAGGGGATCTGACGGACGGAATCATCTGCTTCCCGATCGGGGAACAGCTTTTCGAATCGGATGGAAAAATCACATTCTCATTGACTTACATAGACCTCAACCGAAAAGAGAAGACCTTGACCCTTGATTACCGGAGCCCGAAATAGCGGGTCGGAACAGGACCTTGTCCGGAAGGTCCTCCAGCACGACAAAGCCGCGATGAAGACACTCTACGGCCAGTACGTGGGGTATCTTACGGCCGTGTGCGCCCGGTATATCCCGGATGACGATTCGGTGAAGGACATCCTGCAGGAGGCGTTCATCAAGATATTCCAGTCAATGGACCGCTTCACCTACCGGGGGGAAGGATCCTTGAAAGCATGGATGACGCGGATTGTCGTCAACGATTCCCTGAAAGCTATCCGGCGCAAAAAGGCCTTACCGCTCGTGGAAACGCTGCCCGACCGGCCGGATGAGGAGGAACCGTCCTTCGATGCCGTTCCGCTGCCGGTCATCCAGGGGATGATCCGGAAGCTGCCGGACGGGTACCGGACCGTCTTCAACCTCTTTGTCTTCGAGGACAAGTCCCACAAGGAGATCGCCTCCCTGCTGGGCATCAAGGAAAACAGTTCTGCCAGCCAGCTGCACCATGCGAAAGCGCTTCTGGCCCGGTGGATCAAAGATTATATCAGATTGCATGACAATGGATAACGCGTGGAAAGACAAACTGCGGGAACGTTTCTCGGACTATTCCGTCCCGGAGCCGGAAGGGCTTTGGGAAGGGATAGAGCAGGGGATTGCCGGGAAGAAGCGCAGGAATTTGCTCCCCGTCTGGCTGATATCGGGCCTGGCCGCCGCAGCGGCAGTCGCCCTCGTCGTCTTCCTGCCTTCCCGGAGGACATCCGACCAACCTGAAAACCCGGACCGCTATGCTCAGTCGGTTCAGGCCGATACGGCCCGGAGTGTCCTGGAACCGGTTACTGAGCCTGTCGAGACCGGTTCCCGGCCCGCTCCGGTTGCCGTTGCATCCCGCCGTCCCCTGCTGGCGGAAGCGAAGGCGGTCCCTGCTGAGATCCCGACAGTGGATAATCCTGTGGAAATGACTGAGGAAATACCTGAGGATGTGCCTGTTACCGTTCCTTCCGAAGAGACGGCATCCATTTCAGACGAGCCGGTAGCGGAAGAAAGGGAAGCCCTTGCTGATCCTTTTCCGGAAAGGACAGAAACAACGCAGCCCGAGACTTTATCTCGTTTTACCGTTGGTGTCTACAATGAGGGAGGCCAGGCGTCGGGTGAACAGTCCCAGGGTTATGGGATGACCCATACCGACCAGCTGTCGGCCCATTCGCAGCACCCAGGGACGGAGATGACACCGGGCAGACTTGTCCGGATGCTTTCCGCCAACCGCGCATCGTCATTCGATGCCCATCATCACGCTCCCATCCGGACAGGGGTTACGGTTGCCTGGCGGATGACTCCGCACCTGAGCCTCGCGAGCGGGCTCAACTGGACGGCATTGTCCAGTGATTTCGAGGAATCCACTGTGGGAATAAGGCGCGTCATGAAGCAGGATCTGGGGTATCTGGGAATCCCGCTCCGTCTGGAAGCCGGCTTCCATCCGTGGAAGAACCTTCGGCTGTATGCCGGTGCGGGAGGAATGGTGGAAAAGGGATTGCTGTCTTCCAGCCGGACTGAATCCTATATCGGGGACCATCTGGAGGAAACAATTGACGGAAAGCCTGATACGGGTGGATTGCTTTGGTCCGTCGGAGCGTCCGCCGGAGCGGAATACCGTTTCAACCGCTTCCTTGGCGTCTACTTTGCCCCCGGCGTGGAATACCATTTCGACAACGGGTCGACGGTCCGTTCGGCCTATACGGAAAAACCCCTGCACTACAACCTGTCGCTGGGTATCCGTTTCAATTTCGGGGAATAATCCGTACCTTCGCGGTATGGAATTGTATGAATATGCGCGGCCGGCGCTTTTCGCCGGCAAGAAAATCCTCTATGTCCACGGTTTTGCCTCGTCCGGCTCCAGCGGGACGGTTGGTCGGATGCGGCTGCTGCTGCCGCAGGCGACGGTGATCGCGCCGGACCTGCCCGTGGATCCGCATGAGGCGATCCGGCTGTTGAAGAATCTCTGCGTCCGTGAGAATCCGGACTTGATTGTGGGTACTTCTATGGGTGGCATGTATACGGAGCAGCTGGCCGGCTTTGACCGCATTTGCGTGAACCCGGCCATGCATCTGGCCGATACCATTTTGAAAAACAACGGTTTGGGAAAGCAGGAGTTTCATGCGGCCCGGCAGGACGGACAGACCTCCTTCATGGTCACGAAAGCCTTGGTGGAAGAGTACAGGGCCGTTTCGGATGCCCGTTTCTCCGAAGTGGAGCCGGACCGTGTGTTCGGCCTGTTCGGAACGAAGGACTCGATGGTGAACTGTTTCGACGAGTTCGCCGCGCATTATCCGCAGTCCCTGCATTTTGACGGTGAGCACCAGCTCAATGACCATACTTTCCTGTGGACCCTGCTCCCCGTGATGCAATGGATCGATGACCGGCAGGAAGGACGGTCCAAGCGGACACTTCTGGTGGAACTGGACGATGTCCTCCGGGATACACGGAACGACCTCCCGCTCGGGGAGGCCTTCAAAGTGTTCCATAAACTGTCGGAGTGGTATGATACCTACGTTGTCTGCCGGGAAGATCCGAACAAGCCGGAACTGTGGGGAGATAATGTCCGGTGGGCGGAAACCCATCTGGGCGTCCCTGCCTGGAACCGGGTCATCGTCGGCAACCACGTGGACTTGCTCATGGGGGATTATCTTCTGTCCAGGACAGGATGCGACGGGTTTATGGGGACGGTCCTGACCTTCGGGGAAGACCCGCTGCGCACCTGGTCCGATGTGCTTACCTTCTTCGGCCGTCTGGGCGGTCAATAGATGAAGCTCCGGATCTCTTCCAGATTCGCGGGACGTCCCATGGCATCGTCCACAACGAGGATGGTGCCGTTGTACCGTTTCGCTTTCCGGCTGATTTCCAGCGGGTTGAATCCAGGGGAGACGAGGATAAGGCCTTTGATTCTCTTGGGATTGCCGAAGGCGACGGTGCAGGCTGTCAGGCATCCGTTCGCCTCGCCGAGGAGGTAGACCTGGTCCTTGTCCACGTGACGGAGGTTCCGGATACCCTTCAAGACCGTTTCCAATTCCTTCTCCCGGGCCTTTTCTCCATCTCCCTGGAAGTCGAAGCAGTAGGCCAAGGCGCCGGTCCCGGCAAGCGAGCGGCACCAGCTTTCTCCGTAGGATCTGTCCTGGCAATAGATGACGGCAGGAAGCTTGGTATCAAGGGTTTCGGACGGACGGAAGACCGTACCGTCCACACGGAGGTTCCGGTCGCCGTAGAAGGATAGCTGCTCCACATCCACTTTCACGCCGGTTTCCTTCGCCTTGACCGTGTCGCGGGGCGCCTTGGTTTGGAGCCACCAGTAACCGCCACCGAGAAGCGCGGCCGCAATCAGTGCGATTGCGGCCGTGATTCCGATGCGGGAGGCGATGGAGACGCCTACTTTTTCCAGGAAGCGGTTCACCTTATTTCTGAGCCTTGCCCTGATTGGCGACGGCGTTCATCTTGGCCGCGATGGCCTCCTGGTCGCCCAGGAAGTAATCCTTGACAAGCTTGCCGTCTTCGAACTCGAACACGTACGGGACGGCGGTCGGCAGGTTCAGGCCGATGATGTCCTCGTCGGAGATGTTCTTCAGGTACTTGATGATGCCGCGGAGGGAGTTGCCGTGGGCGACGACGATGAGGCTGTCCTCGGTCTGGAGGTTCGGGAAGATGACTTCCTTCCAATACGGGACGGCACGGGCGATGGCATCCTTCAGGGACTCGGTGCGCGGGAGATCGCTGTCGGCGACTTCGGCGTAGCGGGGGTCGTACTTCGGGTTGCGCTCGTCATCCTCGCCGAGGGGGAGCGGGGCGACGTCGAAGCTGCGGCGCCAGATCTTCACCTGGGCGTCGCCGTACTTCTCGGCGGTCTCGGCCTTGTTCAGGCCCTGGAGGTTGCCGTAGTGCTTCTCGTTGAGGCGCCAGCTCTTCTCCACGGGAATCCAGTCCAGGTCCATCTGGTCCAGGATGTTGTTGAGGGTCTTGACGGCCCGCTTGAGGTAGGAGGTGTAGGCTTTTCCGAAGGTGAAGCCCTCAGCCTTGAGGAGCTTGCCGGCTTCGACGGCCTCTTCCACGCCCTTGGGGCTCAGGTCCACGTCGGTCCAGCCGGTGAAACGGTTTTCCTTGTTCCAGACACTCTCGCCGTGGCGGACTAATACGATTCTTTTCATTGACAGGTAGGTTTAAATTCAATTAATAATGCAAAAATACGCAAATTCTCGGAGAAAGTAGGGGAAAATCCTTAAATTTGTGGCGTTAACGCAAGAGAAGATGACGAAGAGACTCCTGTCCGGTATCCTGGTGCTGCTCGTGGCGGCCGGCTGTGTCCGCAACCGGTTCGACTACATCGACATCGCCGCTTCCGAGAAGGCCTTGGCCGCGCTCGAGGCCGGCTTTGAGGCCGTGCCGGATTCCGTGGCCGACGGCCGCATCCTTTTCCTCTTGTCGCAGGGTACCCCGGTGGCCGACGTGCTCGTGTATCCGGGTGAGACGGGTGATGTCCTGTTCAAGGATCCCGTCGTTCCTTTCGGCTTCTCCTGTGAAAGTGTCGGGACCGATGTTCTGATGGACAGCCTGCATGTGAAGGCGGGACGCCTGTACACGGATAGTGGCCTCAATGCGCGGATGCTGTACCTGCAGGATGGCCGGATGTCCCTTCCGGTCCTGAACAAAGTGGCGGAACTCGCCGCCCGGGAGGCGTTCATCGGCGGCGTCAAACCATCCGTCTGCCTGAACAAGGACGACGAATCCGTCTTCCAGCGCACTGTGGAGAAGGTCTGGCTGTCCGGGAACGTGATGTCCGGCAAGACCGCGAAGTCTATCCTCAAGGCGGCCGGTGTCAAACCCGATGTTAAAACCAAGGCGGACAGCCTGTTTTTCCAGCACCGTCGTCTGTCCGACATCGACATTTACCGTATCTGCAACCTCGGCACCCATACCGGTCCGGTGAAACTCCGTTTCCGCGTCCAGGGCCGTCAGCCTTTCCAGTGGAATCCGGACACCGGCGAAATCACGCCCGTCTCCTACAAGCTGAAAAAGCGCTCTACCAAGGTGACTCTCCCTACGGTTCCGGGCGACGATACCTTCATCGTATTCGGCTCTTTCGCCGAACAGAAAAGGCTGAAAGTGAAATAAATCCCGTTTCCCGATGGAACTCCGGCCGGTCGCCCTGTATCGCGGAGCCCTCGGCTCCAAGTTCGGAATCCCGCGCCAAAGCGGCCTGGTTCCGTCCTTGAAAGGGCGGATCGTGTTTGAACCGGACTTCAGGAATCGGGAAGCCCTGCGGGGCTTGGAAGGGTTCGACCGTATCTGGCTAATCTGGGGTTTTTCCGCCAACAAGCCCGCAAAAGGGGAGTGGCAGCCGACGGTCCGCCCGCCCCGCCTGGGCGGGAACGTGTCCATGGGCGTATGGGCCACCCGGTCCCCGTTCCGGCCCAATCCGCTGGGGCTTTCCTGTGTGGAACTGGAAGGGATCGACGGGATGGACCTGCTGGTTAAAGGGGCCGACTTGATGGACGGAACCCCCGTCTATGACATCAAGCCCTATGTGGCCTATGCCGACAGTTTTCCGGATGCCCGCTGCGGCTTTGCGACTACCCCGCCGGAAGCGGTGCTGGAGGTTAGGATGCCTGATGATTTGACTATCACGCCGGAAGAACGGGAAGCGCTGTCGGCCTTGCTGGCCCTGGATCCCCGTCCGGCCTATCAGGATGACCCGGACCGGGTGTACGGCCTGCCCTTCGGCGGCCGGGAAGTGCACTTCCGGGTGGACCGTAATGTTTTGACCGTGATTGATTATGATTAATGTGATCGCCCTTGCCGTGCTGCCGGCCCTGATCCTGCTTTTCTATACCTACCAGCAGGACAAAATGCAGCGGGAACCCGTCAAGATGATCGTAAAAGGCTTCCTCTTCGGCTGCCTTTCGGTTTTCTGCTCGTTCTTCATCTCCGTCCCGTCGATGAACCTCGGCCTTTTCCCGGAGGAGATCCATTCGTTCGGGGATGCACTCCGGCAGGCTTTCTTCGGAGCCGCCATCCCGGAGGAGACGGCCAAGCTCTTTTGCCTGTGGCTGTTCCTCAGGAAGAACCCGTTCTTTGACGAAAGGATGGACGGCATCGTCTATGCGGTGTGCGTGGGGATGGGCTTCGCGGCCTTCGAGAATGTGGAATACCTGTTCGCCGCCGGCACCGACTGGGTGACCACCGGCATCGGCCGTTCCCTGACGGCCATCCCGGGCCATTTCGGCTTTGCGGTCCTGATGGGTTACTTCTTTTCCCTGAACCATTTCGACAAGTACCGTTCCCCGGGCGCCGGCCTCAAGATGTGGCTCTATCCGGTCCTGGCCCACGGCCTCTATGATACCGTCGCGATGATGGCCGCCGTCACCCCGCAGCTGAGCGGAGCCATCACCATCGCCATTCTCCTGTTCTGCTTCCAGATGGTCAAATGGGCCCGGAAGAGCATGCAGAAGCATCTGATTGCCGATTCTTCCGATTACAACATCGGAAACGGCATTGACATCCAGGGTTGATGCAGGATTCCGGCGTTTCCGGATTTAATTAGTGTATGAGAAGAAGGATTTGTCTATTGGCGGCCGTTCTGGCCGTCCTTTCAGCCGCCGCACAACCCCGCGGAACCGCGACCGTGAGCGGCTACATTACGGATGTCAGTTCCGGTGAGACGCTTATCGGGGCAGGCGTACTGGTGGAGGAGGCGCTCCGGAAGAATCCGACGGGCGCCGTGACCAACGCCTATGGCTACTATACATTGACCATTCCGCGCGGGAAAGTTTCCCTGCAATACAGTTACGTGGGCTATGAAAGCCAGGCCTTCGAACTGGACCTCCGCCGCGACACGACGTTCAATATAGCGCTGAAGCCTTCGGCCGAGATCCGTGAGGCCACGGTGGTGGCCCAGAAAGATGCGGGCATCCAGTCAACCTATCTCGGTTCCATCGACATTCCGCTGGTGCATATCCAGCGCACACCGGTCGTCTTCGGCGAGGCGGACGTACTCAAGGCCATCCAGTTGATGCCGGGCGTGCAGGGCGGAAACGAAGGGTTCACGGGCCTTTATGTCCGCGGCGGCGGCCCGGATGAAAACCTCATCCTGCTGGACGGCGTTCCCATCTATAATGTGGACCACATGCTCGGCATCCTGTCCGTCTTCCAAACGGAAGCCGTGAAGAAGGTCACCCTGTATAAGGGCTCATTCCCGGCCCGCTACGGCGGGCGGGTTTCCTCCATCGTGGACATCCGGACCAACGACGGAAACATGAAGGAGACGCACGGCAGCATCGGCGTGGGCGCCTTGACCGAGAAGTTCCATCTGGAAGGCCCCATCATCAAAGACAAGCTCAGCTATTCCTTGAGCGCCAGGGGCCTGCACACGATTTTCTTCGACCCGCTCATCCGCTATTTCGGGAAACGGATCGATGAGAACAGCGACATGTACGCCAACTATTTCTTCTACGACCTGAACGGGAAGATCACCTGGCGCCCGACGGACAAGGACCGGTTCTTCCTTGCCTCCTATAACGGCCGGGACCAGATGAATGTCCGGTTCGATGAGCGTGCATCATCCCCTTACTCTTTCACATACACGGAAACGGACGGTTTCGACCGCACGAGAGTGGGGATCGGCTGGGGGAACAATGTGGTCTCGCTCCGCTGGAACCATGTGTTCTCCAGTCAATTGTTCGCGAATACGACCTTCGCCTTCAATCATTATCGGATGCGGATGAACACCGGAATGCGGAGCCAGGGCCATGACTATGACGGAATGCGGTATGTCTATGATTTCGACGTCGATTACATTTCCGGCATCCGGGACTGGAGCTGGAAAGCGGATTTCGACTATGTCCCTTCTCCCCGCCATCTGGTGAAGTTCGGCACCGAGTACATTTATCATACCTTCCTTCCGCAGACCCTGACGGCCGTCACATTTACGGAAGAAGGGGATGACAAGCTGCATGACGAACAGAAATACGGGAATACGAAACCTTACCGGGGACACGACATTTCCGTCTATGTCGAGGACGATTTCTCCATCGGAGACCATCTGACGTTCAATCCCGGCCTGCATCTGGCCTTGTTCAACACCGATGGAAAGAGTTACTGGAACCTGCAGCCGCGCGTGTCCGCCAAGTATGCCTGGGACGGTGGCTGGTCAGTCAAGGGTGGTTACGCCCGGATGGCGCAATATGTGCACCTGCTCAGTTCCGCACAGATTTCCCTGCCCATCGACCTGTGGGTCCCGATCACCAAGGACATCAAGCCGGTGACCTCCGACCAGTATTCCGCCGGTGTCTATTATGACGGAATCAAGGGATGGGAGTTTTCTGTCGAAGGCTATTACAAGTCGATGCACAACATCCTGGAATACAAGGACGGAACCCTGATGGTCGCGACGGACACGGGATGGGAGACCAAGGTGGAGATGGGGAACGGCCGGGCGATGGGACTGGAGTTCTTCGCCCAGAAGACGGCCGGTCCGGTGACCGGCTGGGTGGCCTACACCCTGGCCAAGTCCGACCGCCAGTTCCCGGACGGCAGCATCAACATGGGCGAACGGTTCCCGTACAAATACGACCGCCGACACAACTTCAACATCAACGCGAACTGGCAGGTTTCGCCCCGTATCGACTTGAGCGCGACCTTCGTCTTTGCCACCGGAGGGACGACGACGCTCCCGGTACGGCAGACGATGATCCTCCGGCCGAACGGCAGTATCAGCAGTGCGGACTACGTGGAACACCGGAACAATTACCGGCTTCCCCCGAGCCACCATCTG